>Ga0114979_10000221_pt1 | contig 37884 bp, 35 predicted proteins | sample S_140625_EF_Meta_FD_87315 | JGI IMG/M metagenome (GOLD analysis project Ga0114979, IMG submission 87315) | Freshwater microbial communities from Lake Simoncouche, Canada to study carbon cycling - S_140625_EF_MetaG | ecosystem: Environmental > Aquatic > Freshwater > Lake | place: Lake...
AATCTATTCAAGAATTTGAAAAGGTGTACCCGTTTGGTTGGCTGGGTGTGTTGTCAGATACGCCCCCAGTTCATGAGGAGCTTATTTATGCCAACAGCACGCGGGGCTTTGCTTTGTGTTCGCAGCGCAGCACAACACGCAGTCGTTATTACTTGCAAGTGCCCCTTACCGACAAAGTAGAGCAATGGTCTGATGATGCATTTTGGCAAGAACTGCGCAATCGCCTAGACCCTGAAGCCAGAGAGCACTTGGTGACAGGTCCGAGCATTGAAAAAAGCATCGCACCTTTGCGCAGTTTTGTGACTGAGCCTATGCGCTTTGGAACTCTGTTTTTGGCAGGTGATGCAGCCCACATTGTGCCGCCCACAGGTGCCAAAGGTTTGAACTTGGCAGCCACCGATGTCAAGTACTTGTCCGATGCCCTCGTTGAAGCCTGCATTGAAAAATCACATGCTGGCATTGACCACTATTCAACACGTTGCTTGGCGCGCATTTGGCGTGCAGAGCGTTTCTCTTGGTGGTTTACCAGCTTGATGCACCGATTCCCCGAGCAAGGTGAAATGGGGCAGCGGTTTCAAGAAGCTGAATTGAACTATCTGATTCACAGTGAAGCAGGCTCACGCACCATGGCTGAAAACTATGTGGGCTTACCGCTTCACTTTGGTGAAAAATAAGGCGTGCAGTTCAATCTGCCTTTGCACCTGAGCTTTTAACCACTGCAGCCCATTTGGGAACTTCTGCCTTGAGGAAGTTATTGAACTCTGTGGTGGTGTTGGGGCTGCTGGCCATGCCCAATTGGGCAAAACGCTCCACCACATCGGCCGATGCCATGGCGCGATTCAGAGCCGAATTGAGCTTGTTGATCACATCGGGTGGTGTGCCTGCTGGCGCCATGAAACCAAACCACGTGTAGTCGTCAAATTCTTTGTAACCAAACTCTGTAATAGAGGGCACATCGGGCAGCAGCGGCGAGCGCGTGGCACTTGTGACGGCCAATGCTTTGAGCTTGCCACTCTTGATCATGGGCACAGCAGGCGGCATGGAGGTGGATGCAATTTGTGTGTGGCCTGCAACCACGGCATTGATGGCAGCGGCTGGCTGATAGGGCACATGCACGATGTCAATTTTGGCCGCTGTTTTAAGGCGCTCCATAGACAGGTGCGTGGTGGTGCCAATGCCCGAAGAGGCATAGTTGAAGGGTGTTTTCTTGGCGGCTTCAACCAGCTCTGGCAAAGTTTTGGCGGTCACACTTGGGTTCACAGTAAAGATGTTGGGGGTCTTAGGGCCTAGCGCAACGGGCGCAAAGTCTTTCAGTGCGTCGTAACCAGCATCTGCATACAGAGAAGGATTGACCGCAAAGGCCACGCTGTGAACCAAGATGGTGTAACCATCGGGTGCGGCGCGTTTGACTTGGCTCGAAGCAATGTTGCCGCCAGCGCCACCTTTGTTTTCGACGATGAAATTGCCACCCGTGAGTTCATTCAACTTTTGAGTGAGTGACCTTGCCACGATGTCAGTCGATGCGCCAGGTGCAAAAGCAACGACGAGTGTGACAGGCTTGGCTTTTGGCCAATCACTTTGCGCCCAGCCTGCAAGATGCAAGCTACCGATGACCGCGAACCCCAGAAGGGCTTTGAAATATTGAACCATGGTGTTGTCTCCTTTAGATTCGAGCCAGTTCACACTGGCCTTGTTTGCTTCATGCTTGCTTGACCAACGAAAAATCAAATTCAACTTCTTTGAAGGGCGCTGTTAGACCGTATTGAACCGCAACTTCTGAGTTGTCACAATTTTTAACATCTACGATCAAACCTGGACGCACGCCAAAGACGGTGTCGTTGTCGAGGTAATCTGATCCCGCAGGAAACAGCTCGGTGACCAAGCCGACATAGCCCGGCGCGCTCACGATGATGTGAAAATGTGCTGGGCGCCAAATGCCTCGGTTGCTGGCGGCCAGCAAAGCACCAACGGGTCCATCGGTTGGCACGGTGTAGGGGTGTGGTCGTATGGTCAACAAGCTGAAGCCCCCATTGGCATCGCAATTGATTTTGCATCGCAAATTTTGCGGGTCTTGCGCAGCATCTTGAGCGGGGTACAGGCCGTTGTCTGCGTTTTGCCAAAAATCAATTTGAGCATTGGGAATGGCATTTTGATGAACGTCCAAAACCCGACCATGCAACCAGACTCGCTCACCGGGTTGACCATGGGTGAGGTCGCTGCCATTAGGCTGTAGGTGCGAGTCGTGGTTGTGAAACGGCCCCAGAACACTGCTGGGCGTGCCGCCGGGTGGTTGTGACACCACATCGACCATGGATGAAATGCCCATGATGTCAGAGAACAAACTGAATTCATTGCGCTCGTCATCGGTTATTTTGGCCGCCGCAGTGAGAAATTCCAAACCTTTCAACCACTCGGCTTTGCTGAGCTGCGATTCATTCACAAAGGCATGAAGGTGCTTGACCAAAAGGCTCATGACATGGGCCAGCCGTGGGTCGCTTGCTTTCGAAAAACTGGCCATGGCGTCTTGCGTGACGGCAATGTTCAAAGCGTTGGAGTGGGTAGGTACCGTCATGCATCCCTCAGAAAAAAACAGGTTCAATTCAAAGACGAACGACAGTATCACATCAAATGCATCAATCTTCTTTTAAGGGCGAGGAGAACTCACACTTTGAAGGTCAGGCATTTGTTGAACAGTCATCATGCCCAGTGCGCTGGCTGTGTCTGAACTTAGCCAAGCATCAAATTGATGCGGCGCCAAAACGACAGGCGTTCTTTTCTCGTCACCTGCCTTGTGAAATTGTTTCATGATGGGGTGATCATCAGCGTTCACGGTCAGCATGGTGAAGCTCGTGATCACTTCACCTGTTGCAGGGTCAATCCAAGTATCCCAAAGGCTGGCAATGCCCATGGGTTCTTTGGACGACAGCTCAATTTTCCAACGAACCGCTTTGCCCGTTCCGTAGTTGGGTTCAAAAAAATTGTCCAGAATCGCAATGCCAAATCGGCGTTGCCGCCATGCAGTTCGGTAACTGGGTTTCTCGCTCACAGTTTCTGCGCGGGCGTTGTAGGTATGTCGACTGATTTTGTTGTCTTTGGCCCAGCCGGGAATCAGGCCAAACCTTGCCAAGCCACAGGCTATTCGCCCTGTTTGCTGGCTCTGCACAACAATGGGCGCCGCATAGCCTGGATAGGTTTCTGCGGGAAATTGCGCCACGGGCAAGTCAATGCCGAAATGCTGCTTGACCCATTTGTTGTTTTGAGTCGGCGTGAAGTTGGTGCACATGAAGTAAATCGCCAACTTTGAATGTCATCGTTGCCTTGGGTCTAGGGCGTCTCGCAATCCATCCCCAAAAAGATTGAAAGACAAGACCAACAAGAAGATAGACAGTCCTGGCCAAATGGCCATCCAGGGTGCTTGTTCAATGAAGTTCTTGGCTGTGTTGAGCATGCTGCCCCAACTTGGCGCGGGAGGTTGTTGACCCAATCCTAAAAATGACAAGCTGGCCTCTGCAATGACAGCTGCTGCAATGGCCAGCGTGGCTTGAACCAACAAGGGTGGCAAGATGTTGGGCAGGATGTGCACCAATGCAATGCGCCAAGGCGGATTGCCCACTGAACGCGCCGCTTCGACATAGTCTTCCACTTTGATTTGAATCACCTGACCTCGCGTGAGTCGAACAAAGATGGGGGCCGCAGAAATGCCAATGGCCACCATGGCGTTGGTAAGGCTGGGGCCTAAAAATGCAGCCAGGGCAATGGCCAAAATTAAAAAAGGGCAGGCCAAAAATGCATCCGTGATGCGCGAAATCATGGCATCGACCGTGCCGCCCACAAAGCCAGCCAGAAGCCCTAGGGGTACGCCAATTAAAAGCGAGATGCTGACAGAAATAACGCCAGCCATGAGGGATGCCTGCGTACCCCAAATGACGCGTGACAAAACGTCACGGCCAATTTCATCGGTGCCAAACCAATGCGCAGCACTGGGTGCTTTTCGAATGGCGCCCCAACTTGTGGCAATCGGATCTTGTGGCGAAATATAGGGTGCAAAAATGGCCATCAAGATAAAGCAGATGACCACGGCCAAACCGATCAGGGCGCTCGGTCTTCTGCGCAGTCGAAGCCACGCGGTGTGTGTCAGACTTTGGCTCATTTGCGTAACCTCGGATTGACCCAAAAGTAAGCCATGTCGGCCATCAGGTTGAGCAGGATGTAGGTGGTGGCCGTGAACAAAACCACACCTTGAACCACCGCATAATCTCGATTGAAAACTGCATCAAGAATGAGTTTTCCGAAACCAGGAATGGTAAAAACCTGTTCGGTTAAAACGGCACCTGACAAAAGCGTTCCGAATTCCAAAGCGCCCAAGGTAATGATGGGAGTCAAGGCATTGCGCAGGGCGTGTTTCAGAATGACGGTGCGTTCATCCAATCCTTTGGCGCGAGCCGTGCGAACATAGTCAGACTGCATGACTTGAAGCATGGCGCTGCGCGTGTGGCGCATGAGCACCGCGGCAATGGCATTGCCCAGAACAAACGCTGGCATGGCCATGCTGGCCAAGTTGCCCAGCAAGTCTTCTGTAGGGCTCACAAACCCAGATGCGGGCAGCCAACCCAGGTGCACTGAAAAAAGCATGATCATGAGAATGCCCAACCAAAAGTTAGGCGTTGACAAGCCCCACAGCGCAAACACATTGGCAGCGTAATCCCAAACGGTGCCGCGCCCCACGGCAGATGCAATGCCTGCAGGAATGCCAATCAGAACTGCAACACACATGGCCAAAAACGCCAACTCTGCCGTGACGGGCAACTTCTGCAAAATCAAAGACAGAACAGGCAATTGTGTTCTGACCGATTCGCCTAAATCACCTTGGACCACACCGGCGATCCAATAGCCATATCGCACGGGAAGTGGTTCATCCAAATGCAACTTGGCCGTGAGGTAGGCCACCACGTTGGGGTCTTGCTCTTCACCTGCCAAAATTTTGGCAGGGTCTCCAGGCAGCAATTGTTGCAGCCCGAAAATGAGCATGGACACCAACAGCAGTGTTGGCAAAATGGAGAAGAGGCGTTTGACCAGGTAACTTGTCATGGTGCCATTTTCAGACCTGAAACACGCAAGAGACCATCAGGAATATTTCGAACACCAGCCAGTTTGCCGTTGTAGGCCCACAACCAATTGCGGTGGTAGAGATAAATCACAGGACGCTCTTTCAGAACTTGTGCAGAAATTTGCTCCATGATTTTTTTGCGTTTGACAGGGTCACGCTCGGCACGCGATTGGTTCAAAAGCGCATCTGTTTCGGCGCTGCAATAGCCAGCGTAATTGAGAGGCTGTTTGCAACCGTGAAAGCTGAACATGTTGCCATCAGGATCAGGACGACCACTCCATGAGAGCACGTAGGCTTCAAAATCGCCTTTGTCTGCCATGTTCAGAGACGTTGCAAATTCAGTGGTTTGAATTTTGACATCAAAACCGGCGTCGCGTGTCATGGCTTGAATGACCACGGCCAAACGCTGTGCGTCTGAGGCCGTTGTGGTCATGAGGGTGAAGCTGGGTTTGACAACCCCTGCTTCTTTCAGCAAAGCCTTGGCTTTTTCGATGTCGCGTTTGGGCATCGGTACATTTTTGGCGTAATACGCGTTGGTCGGTGCAACCCATTGGTTGCCCACCAAGGCTTCGTTGTCCATCACAACTTGGGCCAAGCCTTGTCGGTCCAAAGACAACTCAAAGGCTTCGCGCACTTTGGCATCGCGACCTAAAGGGTTCTTTTTGGCTTGCTCACTTTTGCCCACGTTGATGGTGATGCCTTGGTAGCCAATTTCGGTGATGCGAGAGACTTTGTACTTTTTGTCCTTCATGAGGTTTTCAACATCGTTGGACGCCATTCGTTCAATGAAGTCGAGTTGACCTGATTTCAAATTGGCCAAACGCACGGTAGCGTCTGGAATGGGTGTGTAGATCACTTTTTCAAAGTGAATCGCATCTTTGTTCCAATAGTTGGCAAACTTTTCAAGCACGATGCGGTCTTGCGCCACGCGTTCTGCAAACTTGAAGGGGCCAGAGCAGACCGGATTGGAGCCAAACTTATCGCCCGCAGCTTGTGCCGCTTTGGGTGAAACCATCATGCCGGCTCGATCAGTGAGTTGAGCCAGCAGGGGGGCAAATGGGGCACTCAAATTCAAACGAACGGTGCTAGGGTCTATCACATCAACACTGGTGACGGGCGCTAATTCGCCTCTGCGGTTGGAACCAGGCAGATTTTTGTGACGCTCAATGTTAAATTTGACTGCCGCTGCATCGAGCTTTTCTCCATCGTGGAAAGTAACGCCCTGGCGAATTTTGAGGGTCAGTGCTTTGCTGTCTGCAGACCACTCGTAGCTGGATGCCAGTTGCGGCAAGATGTTTAATTTTTCGTCAATGTCAAAGAGTTTGTCGCACAAAGAGGAAAAAACAATTCGGCCCACAAAGCTTCGCGCCAAGGTCGGGTCAAGCACATCGGGATCTTCTGCAAGGCCAATGCGCAAGGTTTGCGCGCTGGCCACGCTTTGACCCAAGGCTAGAAAAAGCGCTATAGGTAGAAGCAAGTACTTTGGGGGTTTGAAAGTCATGACATATCTCCAGTGAAAAAATTAAGAGGTTTGCACAAAAGCAGATTGCAACAATTTAAGGTGTTGCGCATCGCGGCTCAAATTGGGTTGACAGGTGACTGAATCGGGCAGTGGCAAATCTTGCCAGAAGTGACAGGCAATTTGATGCGTCCCATGCACTTGAATGCTTGGCACTGTGGTTTGACACAGTTCAGTTGCATGCGGGCAGCGTGTGTGAAAGTGACAGCCCTTCGGCGGATTCATGGGGCTGGGCACATCTCCCCCCAAAAGGGTGCGTTGTTTCTTGATGCTGGGGTTTGGCCTTGGTATGGCACTTAAAAGTGCTTGTGTATAAGGGTGGCGAGGTTGCTCAAAGAGTTGGTTCTTGTCTGCCAACTCCACCACTCTGCCCAGGTACATCACAGCCACACGGTCGGCGATGTGTTTGACAACAGCCAGGTCGTGGGCAATAAATAGATACGCCAAGCCAAAGCGTCTTTGCAGGTCTTGCAGCAAGTTCACAACTTGGGCTTGTACTGAAACATCGAGTGCAGAAACGGCTTCATCGCAGACGATCAATTGAGGTTCAACGGCCAAAGCCCGCGCAATACCGATACGCTGTCTTTGACCGCCAGAAAATTCATGCGGATAGCGCTGCGCATGCTCAGGTGCAAGGCCCACAAGTTTTAACAATTCTTGCACCCGCTCGGTATGCCGACCGGAGTGCAGATGGTGCAGTTTTAAAGGTTCACTCAAGCATTGAAAGACCGTCATGCGCGGATTGAGCGACGAGAAAGGGTCTTGGAAAATAATTTGCATTTCTTTGCGCTGAGAGCGCAATTGATCTGCAGACAGGCCGCACAAATCTTGGCCAGCAAAGACCACCTTGCCTTGAGTGGGTTCAATGAGGCGAAGCACCAGCCGACCTAATGTGGACTTGCCGCAACCCGACTCTCCCACCACACCTAAGGTTTCGCCAGCATGCAAATGGATGTCGATGCCATCGACTGCGCGAACCTTGTTGGGGTTGCGATCAAACCATCCCGCATTCACTGGGAAATGCTTGACCAGTCCTTGTACTTGGAGCAGAGGTGGATCAATGTTTGACATGAGGCATCAATGTTTCTGCTTTGAGTGGTGCTCGCAAGCAGGCACTCCAGTGACCCGGTGTGATCTGTGCGAGTTGGGGCCTTTCTGTAAGGCATGCATCTTGTACAAACGGACAGCGCTCTGCAAAAGTGCAGCCCGTCGGACGATTCAATGGATTGGGCACCTGCCCTTCAATGGAGGCAAGCCTGCCTTGCACCTCATCCAAACTTGGAATGGAGCCAAGCAGGCCCACAGTGTAGGGGTGCTGCGGCGTATCAAACAGCGCTTGAACAGGTGCTTGCTCAACCACTTGGCCTGCATACATGACCACAACGTGATCGGCTACTTCCGCCACAACACCCAAATCGTGGGTGATGAGCACAATGGCTGTTCGCGTTTCTTCTTGCAGTATTCGCATTAATTCAAGAATTTGCGCTTGAATGGTGACATCCAGTGCGGTGGTAGGTTCGTCAGCAATGAGAAGTTTGGGATTGCAAGAAAGAGCCATGGCAATCATGACCCGCTGCCGCATGCCGCCCGACAATTGATGCGGATAGTCATTGAGTCTTTTCTCTGGCGCCGGTATTCGAACTTTTTTGAGCATTTCCAAAGCGCGTTCGGTGGCTTGATTTCTGTCAAGTGGCAGATGCCGCATCAGGCCTTCCACAATTTGCTCACCCACCGTGAATGCTGGGTTGAGGGAGGTCATGGGCTCTTGAAAAATCATGGCCATTCGATTGCCACGCAGATTTTGCAACTGGCTGGCTGGGGCGCCCACCAACTCTTGGCCTTCAAATTGAATAGAGCCGCTTTTGACAGAGCCCGCAGGTTTGGCCAATAGACCCATGATAGACAGGGAGGTTACGCTTTTGCCGCAGCCAGACTCGCCCACAATGGCCAATGTTTGACCCGCAGCCACACTGAAACTCACGCCATCGACCGCAGTCAGTTCACCCGCATCAGTGTCGAAGGTGGTGACCAAGTCTTTGACGTGAAGAACGGTGGGCGATTGTGGAAGGCTGCTCATGGTTTGAGCCGAGCTTGGTGAAAGCGTTGAATTTGCGCCTCAATGAGGGTTCGATCTGTAAGGCCAACCGAGTTGTGTCTGCCAGGCAAGCAACTTAAAAACGGTTGAAAGCGCTCTAGGCTTTTGTCGTACAAACGCCTGAGTTCCCAAAGTGGCTCTTCGTGGTCATCGACTCGCAGGTCTAGTTGGAGGTAGTCTTCGTCAGCATGAATTCGCAAAGCTGCAGATTGTTTGCCTCGCTTGTCGCCTCCTGCCTCTTCGCCAGCCTGCATGGCCAAAATGAGTCTCTCTGCAAGGGGCATGCCCTCTGTGGCTTCAAAAACCCTGGCCGTATCTGCCAAAACTTGAGGCCCTGCCAGCATGTTGCCTGCAATGCTGAAATTGGGGCCCGATACGTGGCCACACCAATCGATACAGGCTTTGCCAGTATGCGCAGCAGGCTCTCCTTGGAGGGGTAACACATGGACTTGCCTTTGGTCATAACCTGCATCGGTCTGCAATAAATCATGCATGACTTGGTGCGACGTCATACCGCTTTGCATGAGCTTCAGACCCAAGGGTCCGAGCAAAGGATTCATGAGAGCTTGGGTTGAAACTGCGCCAACGCCGCGTTGTGTGTGAACGCACAAGGCACCCACGGCAAAAAATTTCGAGGCAATCGCCACACCCAAAGTGCCATTGGGTTCTCGAGCAAGCAAAGACCAGGTCATGATTGTTGTTCTAAATTGGTGCAATATTCCAGTATCCTACGATACTCATGCAATAAAGATGCCTGTCAGTCACTTTTTTTCAAATACACATGTGCTATTTATTCACGGTGTCTGAACCCGATTAAGATTTGGACATGTCTGACAGATCATCTTTGCCAATGAATTCATTCCAGCTCAAAGCGCTTGCCATCAAGCCCTCGAGTGAATGTGTTTGCTCCCTCAAAATTTGCAGGGGCTGGGAAAGCGTCAGTGATGACCGCTGGCCGTCCAAGCAATTAAAGCTTGTGGGCACTTTGCGCCGAGAGTTGTTGGAAGGTGAGACTGAGCTCAGCTTTGAAGAGTTTCATCCAAACGGCACGCGTTATGACTCACCCGCAGCGCCGGTTGCTTTGAACTATTTTCCCTACAACCGCGCCGATGTTTATGGCTGCCAACAATGCGGTTGTGCTGTTTTAAAGTACACCGAATTTGGTGGCTACTATGTCGACCAGCGCGTCAGGCTGATTGATGCCACTCTTCTCATTGATGATTGCTAAGCGGGTTGGCCGCGAAGGAATGACATAAATTCTGGCAGTGAAGCGGGTAATGCTTGGCCCCGCCAAACCACATGCTGATCTGTTCTGCACAAAACCAGCGCGTGCTCATAAGCTGAAGGTTTGTGAGTTTCGTCTTCAAGATCAATGAGGTTCAAGGGCATGTCATAGCCCTCAGCCATCTTCAAAAGTTCTTGCACGTCAATCTGACCATCAAATCGAAGCAGGTTGTAGCCATTGCCGAGCGCATCATAAAGTGATGTTCCGTCTTTGCGCCAAAAATGAGGTGCTCTGCAACCCGGAAGGGTGGAGGGCGTGAACGAACCCATGGTGTAGGCAGGCGCTGGTTCTTCCTCGTGAGAAATGATGGGTGACTTTTCATAAAAATACCCAAAATTCAAACCTTCACAGCAAAACTGCTGCACATTCAAGTCATAAGCTTCACTGCCAACCAACTCACGCGCGGCTGCACCTTCTGCATCTGGGGCTTCGATGTTGTGGGGCACTGCTCGACGTGCCTTGATCATCTTTTGTGCGTGGTTCATCACAAAGTGAGAAACCTGCTCCGTAATGGGATGTCTTTCGGCTTCATAGGCATCTAAGATATTGGCATGGGCCCAACCATTGACAACGGCACCCAGTAGCCACGCCAAGTTGGTGGCATCTGCAATGCCTGCATTCATGCCATAGCCAGCGTAGGGAACCCAAAGATGTGCAGCATCACCCGCTAAAAATACGCGACGGTCGCGAAAGTGATTGGACAGCAACCTTTTGCCCACCCAATCTTCTTTGGTGATAATTTCATATTCGAAATTTTGATCGACGCCCAAAATGTTGCGAATCGATTGATCTCGATCGACAGAGTCAAACTCAGGTTCATCAGGGTGAAGGTGGTTGTGAACCAACCACGTTGAACGGCCATCAATGGCAAAAACCGTGCCGCAGCGCCGAGTGTTGACGGTGTAGTAGCACCACGCAAGTTTTCCTGGCAAAAGATTGACCAGATGTGGTGCCCGAATGTGGGTCGATTGAACGCGCTGTATGACATCAGTGCCTTCCAGCTTGGCGCCCATTTTTTTGCGCACAAACGAACTGCCGCCATCACAGCCAGCCACATATTGAACTCTCAATGTTGAGCTCTCTTGAGTATCTAAATTCAAAAGAGTGACGCTCACACCCTGTTCATCTTGCACAAAATCGGTCACTTGGGTTCGATTCAGCAGTGTCACGCCATCTTGTGCCACGGCATGTTTTAAAAGCAGTGGCTCTAGGTAGATCTGGTTGATTCTGTGTGGCGGCTCGGGTGTGTCCCATTCGGTATCAGGCCCACCTCTCTCGGTGTACCTGTCTCTGCGGCAAGGAATAGGGATGCGCGTCAGTTCTGTGCCCGTCATGGCAGTGCGAAACACCACATCGTTGGGGAAATCTTCTGGCAATCCTGCGTCACGCAGAATGGGTGCAACGCCTAGCCTGCGAAAGATTTCCATGCTTCTGGCAGAAACATGGTTGCATTTGACGTTGGGGGGCTCGGCAAATTGGCGAACCTCAACGATGTGAACTTTGACGCCTTTGTGTGCCAAGTCCATGGCCAAAGTTAAGCCCACCGGGCCCGCGCCGACCACCAGCACATCGCTGTCAAATTGCAAATTCATGAGAAGCTTTAGTTAAGTTTGATGTTGGCTTGGCGAATGACTTTGGCCCATTTCTGGGTCTCGCTTTTGATGTAGGCATCTAGCCCTTCCATGGAGGTAGCCACTGGCTCCATGCCGTTTTGACGCATTTGGGCTTTGATCGATTCGTCATTCAAGGCGGCCGTAAATTCTGTGTTCAGGCGCTGAATGATGGCGGCTGGCGTGCCAGCTGGGGCTACCAAGCCAAACCAGCCTGTTGAGTCATAGCCTGTGAGGCCGCTTTCAGAAAGTGTAGGCACTTCAGGCAAGTTGCTCAGCCTTTTGGGGCTGGTCACCGCAAATGCTTTTAACTTGCCAGCTTTGATGTGGGGCAGGGCGGCCGCCAGGTCGGTGACCGACAATTGAATTTGGCCAGACAATGTGTCCATGGCTGCGGGGCCAGAGCCACGGTATGGGACTTCGATCATTTTGAGGTCGGCCATTTGCGTGAACAAGGCCGTCGACAAATGCATGGCGGTGCCATTGCCGCCATGTCCAATAGACACTTTGCCAGGTTGTGACTTGGCATAGGCAATGAGCTGTTGCATGTTCTCGGCGGGCACAGATGGGTGACCTACCAACACAAAGGGAATGGCGGCCAGCATCGTAATGGGTTGAAAATCTTTGGCCACCTCAAAAGGCATTTGAGGATACAGACTTGAATTGGCGGTAAGCCCGCCTGCCGCACCAACGCCCAATACATAGCCGTCTGGGGCGGCCTTGGCGACCACACTCAGGCCAATGTTGCCGCCTGCGCCTGGCCGGTTGTCAATGACCAAGGGTTGACCTAACTTGTCGTTAAGCCGAGTCGACAGAATTCGAATAATGGCATCCGAGCTGCCGCCAGGTGGAAAAGTGACCACAATTTTGATGGGCTTTGACGGATAGTCGGCCATTTGGGCAGCTGCTGGTAGAGCGCTCAGCAACCCTAGCAAGGCCATCAAACCCAAGGGCATGAAATAAAGCAAACGTCTGCGCATAAAAGCTCCTAATTTGGAAACACTTTAGCTTTGAGAATCTTCAATTGCAATCAGGGCTTGAACCGATTCATGACCTTGGTGAACTTGGAGAGAACAAGAATTCGATTTTCTGTGACAGAAGCTCACGCGCTTGGGGTTTCCGTCATACCTTCTCGGAGTGAGGCGTGATAGCGTGTAGTGTCCAATTGATGTTCAATTTTTGTTCAAATGGCAACCCTATGAAGAAGCCTTTTTTACCTCAGTTTATCTGTTGTCTTGTTTTAGGCTGGCTCCCATTCTTGAGCATGGCGCAAGATTGGCCAGCCAAAGCGGTGCGAATTGTGGTGCCCTACCCAGCGGGCGGCGGTGTCGATGCTGCAGCACGGCTAGTAGCCCAACACTTAAGCAGTGTATTGGCTCAATCAGTTGTGGTTGATCCCAAGCCAGGGGGGGGCACTGTCATTGGCGCTGAAATGGTCTCTCGTGCCGCGCCAGATGGCTACACCTTCCTGCTCACAGGCGGTTCCACCATGTCGCTGTTGCCTCTCACCCATCCGGGCAAATTGCCATTTGACCCGCTGCTAGATTTTGTGCCAGTCGGCATGGTGTCGCGTTTGCCATTTTTCTTGATCACAGCGCCAACCAACAACTACAACTCACTCAAAGATCTGATGACAGATGCCAAATCCAAACCTGGCAGGCTGCCTTACGCAAGCAATGGCATTGGCTCTATGGGGCATGTGGGCACGGCCATGCTCATGCAAAGTGCTGGCGTTGACATGATCCATGTGCCTTATCAAGGATTTCCACCCGCCATTTCTGATTTGGTCACGGGTCGGGTCTCCATGGTCATGGCCGACCTGGCACCTGTGAAGGGTCAAATTCAAGCAGGCACCTTGCGTGCCTTGGCAGTGGCATCGCCCCAAAGATCACGCTTTATGCCCGAAATTCCCACATTGGCTGAAGCGGGCTATCCGGGTATCGAGTTTGAAATATGGATGGGCTTGTATGCACCCGCCAAAACCCCAGCCTCCATCGTGAACCGAATGAGTCAAGAGCTGAGAAAGTATTTAGAAATGCCAAGTACCCGCGAGGCGTTTGCCAAACTGGGCCACGAGACCGATGCAGCAGGGCCTGAAATTGTGAAACAAAGAATTGAATCTGAACTCAAACAGATGTTCCCTGTTGTCAAGGCAGCGGGTCTGTCAAATAAATAAGTTATGTCTCAACCCTACATTCGCACCGCCTCCCATGACTTGCTTCAAGGCTTGGTTGATTTGGGCATTGAATATTTGTTTTGCAATCTGGGCACTGACCATGCGCCTTTGATTGAGGAAATGGCGCATTGGCGAGAGCAAGGCCGCGCATTTCCCAAGTTAATTTTGTGCCCGCACGAAAACACAGCAGTTCACATGGCCGGTGGTTATGCCGTTGCAACGGGCCGTGGTCAAGCTGTGTTGGTTCACGTGGATGCGGGTACGGCCAATGCTGCCATGGGCTTGCACAATCTTTGCCGTTCACGCATTCCTGTTTTGCTCATTGCGGGGCGAGCACCCATGAGCACCTTCGATGATTCAACAGGTGGGCGCGACACTTATGTTCACTTCATTCAAGAGCCCTTTGATCAAGCCAGTGTGGTCAGGCCTTATGTCAAATGGGAGTACAACTTGGCCTGGCCCTCTATGGCGCATGAGGTGGTGTCTAGGGCTGGCGCAGTCATGCAAAGTGATCCCACTGGACCGGTCTACCTCACACTGCCCAGAGAGGTTTTGGCAGCGCCCGTTGACGCTTCAAGTGTGGGTGCTTATGGCCATCAAAATCATTTGCCTGTGAAGGCGCAGGGCGCAGATGCCCAGGCTGTTCGTGCCATTGCTGAGCAACTCATGCGCTCAGACAATCCAATGCTGGTCACCGCCTATGCAGGCAGAAACCGCGAGGCTCCTGCACTGATTGAAAAATTGGCCGCATTGTGTGGCATGCGCGTTTGTGAGTTCAACACCATCTACCTGAACATACGGCGTGACTCGCCTTATTTTGGCGGCTACAACCCCGCTGCATTCACTGAGCAAGCCGACTTTGGCTTGATGGTCGATGTCGATGTGCCGTGGATTCCCAAAACCACACGTGTCAACCCCAATGCCTATTGGGCGCAATTGGATGTGGATGCCATCAAGCGCGACATCCCCATGTGGGGATTTGCGCTGAATGCGCGCATCGAAGGCGACAGTGTTCGCTTGCTCACTCAATTGATCGAGGTCATTGAAAGCAGTGCTACGCCAGAGTTCAAAACAAAAGCAGCGGCCAGGGGCTTGGCCTTGAAAACTGCGCATGAGCAAAATCGACAAAGGGCTGCATCGCTTGCTCAATCAAGGGGCGTTGTCAACGCCATCAATCCGCATTACCTGTGCGCCGCAATTGGACAAAAAATTGATTTACACGATGTGGTTCTGAATGAGGCCATTCGCAATACCATGGCGGTGTTTGAGCAAATACCCCGCGAGGTGCCTGGCAGCTTAATGGGCTTGTCGGGTGGGGGCTTGGGTTTTTCAGCGGGTACAGCGCTTGGCATCAAGCTGGCGCAAGCTCAACAGAGGGTGATTCACTTTGTAGGCGATGGCTCTTTTTACTTTAGCAATCCAAGCTCGGTCTATGCGGTTGCTAAACAGTATGGCTTGCCCATTCTGACGGTGCTGCTAGACAACGGCGGTTGGTCTGCCGTGAAAGAGTCAACCTTGCGAATGTACCCACAAGGTGAGGCGAAAAGTACCAACCAGTTTGCATCTGATTTGGGCTACTCAACAGACTTTGCCGCCATTGCAGAAGCTGCTGGTGCGCATGGCGAAAGATTGGTAGATCCTGAGCAAGTTGAAGCTGCCATTGAAAGATGTTTGGCCGCCTTGGATGCAGGGAAGAGTGCGTTGCTTCATGTGCGGATTACACCGCTCTGATAGAAGCCCCAGACATCTCAGAAGCCCATACTTGATTTTCAAAGCATGACTCAGTTTAGACAGGATATTGAAATGAAACCATCACAACTTATGACAAACAAACGCAACACACTCGTGGGTGTGGCTCTTCTCATGTTGGCCGGTCTTTGTACATCCGTGAACGCACAAACTGCTTGGCCCAATAAAGCAATTCGCATTGTGGTGCCCTATGCGCCTGGTGGTGCCAATGATATTTTGGCGCGTGTTGTGGCTGAAAAATTAGCGCCTGCTTTGGGGCAACCTGTGTTGGTTGAAAACAAACCCGGTGCAGGGGCCGCAGTAGGCACCGAGTTGGTGGTGAAGTCTGCCCCCGACGGCTACACCTTGCTCATGGCCGCCAGTGGTCCGATTGTGTTCAACCCTGCCTTGGTGGCCAAGTTGGCGTACAACCCCATGACCGATTTAACGCCAATTTCATTGGCGGGTTCGTTCCCCATGATTCTGGCGGTCAATGAAGCGTCGCCAGCCAAAACATTTGCTGAATTGGTCGCCCTGAGCAAAGCCAATCCAACAAAGTTCAACTACTCTTACCCTTCGGCTTCATTTCAATTGGTCATGGAATTGGTCAAAACCAAGACAGGTTTGAAAGCTTTGAACGTACCTTACCAAGGCAGCGCGCCATCAATCAATGCGGTCTTGACACAAGAGGTCCAAATGACCCTGATCGATTCAGGTCCCATTGCAGCCTTGTTAAAGGCGGGTAAATTGCGTGCCCTGGGTGTGACCTCTGAGCAGCGCCTTGCTGCTTACCCCCAAGTGCCCACCCTGAAAGAGCAAGGGATTGATGTGTCGGTTAACTTTTGGAGCGGATTGTTGGCACCAGCAGGCACACCCGCACCCATTGTGAAACGTTTGCAAGAGGAAGTGGCTCGCATCATGGCATTGCCTGATGTGCAAGAGCGCATGGGCAAGCTGGACATCAAACCTGTCGGCGGCTCCTCAGCAGATTTTGCCAAAGTGATTGCCCAAGAAATTCAGCTGTGGACGCAAGTGGCCAAAGACAACAACATCAAAGCAGAATGACGGAAAAACGAATCGCCATTGCTGGTGCAGGGATTGCAGGACTGAGCACAGCACTTGCGCTTTTGCAGCAAGGTTTCAAGGTCGATGTATTCGAGCAAGCTTCCCAATTGGGTGAGGTGGGGGCGGGCTTGCAAATTTCACCCAACGGCACAAGGGTGCTGAGAAGCTTAGGCCTAGATGAAGCCTTGCTGGGTTTGGTATGTCAGGCCAAGGGCAAAGAAATTCGCATGTGGAATACGGGGCAGCGCTGGAAGCTGTTTGACTTGGGAGACGACTGCCTATCGCGGTTTGGTGCTCCCTATTGGATGGTGCATCGAGGGGATCTGCACAAAGTTTTGCTGGAGGCGTTCAATGCCCGTTCAGATGTGCCAGTGCGCTTGAATGCGCGAGTTGTTCATGCTCAAAGCACTGCGGGTGGCGCAAGTTTTGAGTTGCAAGACGGCAGTCGCCATCACGCCTTTGGATTGATTGCAGCAGATGGTGTGCATTCCATTTTGCGCGAAAATTTGTTGGGAGAGGACAAGGCGCAATTCACAGGTTTGTTGGCATGGCGCGGCTTGGTTCCAATCCACACCATTTCTTCGCATTTACAAGCCCAGGTGGGCACCAATTGGGTGGGGCCGGGAGCGCACGTCATTACCTATCCTGTGCGGGGTGGGCAATTGATGAATGTGGTGGGCATCATTGAAAAAGATGGCTGGCGCGGAGAGTCCTGGACAGAGCAAGGAACCCACGCAGAATTGCTTCAAGATTTTGGTCACTGGCATGCAGATGTGTGTGAGTTGATGCGCAAAATTGAGCAGCCTTTCAAATGGGCACTGCTAGGCCGATCGCCTCAAAAGGGGTGGGCACAAGGCTCAATTTGTTTGGTGGGCGATTCAGCGCATCCCACTTTGCCTTTTTTAGCGCAGGGCGCCAACATGGCCATTGAAGATGCTGCGGTCATGGCACGCTGTATGGCAGTGCAAGAAACTTCCGAAAAAGCATTTGCACAATTTGAAAGTTTGCGTTGGCAACGCACAGCCGACATCGTGAACCGGTCGAGTGACAATGCCAAACGTTTTCACAACCCTCAGTTGTCCGATCCCGCCAAGGCAGTCGACTACGTGAGTTCTGAGTGGGACCCAGAAAAAGTGAGAAGACGCTACGACTGGCTGTTTGAATACGATGCTTTGAAAACGCCTATATGAACAAGGCATCCCAAGTTAAAACGCCCGTTCTCATTGTGGGCGGGGGCCCTGTTGGCATGACCATGGCCTTGTGCTTGGCCAAGCGCGGCATTGCCAGTTACTTGGTGGAATTGCGCTCAGCAGAGACTTTGCCTGATGTGAAGTGCAATCACATTTCGTCTCGAAGCATGGAGCTTTTCCGATCCTTGAGTCTTTCACAAGATCTGCGTGCAGCAGGCCTACCCGACAACTACCCGCACGATGTGTCATACAGAACCAGCACCTTGGGCGAGGAGATTGCAAGAATTCATATTCCTGGCAGAAGCACCCGCCTCACCGATCATTCAGGGCCAGACGGCAACTGGCCAACACCAGAACCACCGCACAGAATCAACCAACGGTTCATCGAGCCCATCTTAAGACGGCACGTTCAAAAGCAATCCTTGATCAAGTGTTTGTATCGGCATCAGGTGCTGTCTTTCATGCAAGATGAAAATCAGGTGACAGCGCAAATTCAAAATTTAGATCAACCTGATTCGCCAAGCTTTGCTTTGTCTGCCGCTTACATGGTCGGATGTGATGGCGGTCGATCGATGGTTCGAAAAGGCATGGGTGCCAAACTGGTGGGCGATGAGGTGGTGCAGCGTGTTCAAAGCACCTGCATCAGGGCGCCTCATTTAATTGAACACATGAAAGCACCGCCTGCTTGGGCCATGTTCACGGTCAATCCTAGGCGAAGCGGCAACATTTACGCCATAGATGGCAAAGAGGTTTGGCTCATTCACAACTACCTTCGCGACCATGAAGTCGACTTTGAGTCAGTCGACCGCGATTGGGCCATTCGCACCATCTTAGGTGTCGACGATCAATTCGAATACGAAGTGATGAGCAAAGAGGACTGGTTCGGCCGTCGCTTGGTGAGCGATAAATTGCAAGATGGCCGAGTCTTTGTAGCGGGTGATGCGGCCCATTTGTGGGTGCCCTACGCGGGCTACGGTATGAACGCCGGCTTGGCCGATGCGTCAAACTTGGCTTGGCATTTGGCGGCGCAAATTGAGTCGTGGGCCTCACCCAATGCTTTGACAGCCTACGAAAAAGAAAGGCATCCCATTACCGAGCAGGTTTCTCGATTTGCCATGAACCATGCACACGCCATGAGCAAGCGCCGAAAAGAAATTCCTCACAATTTAGAAGATCAATCTACAGAGGGCGCCATGGCCAGGGCTGCATTTGGCCAAGATTTGTACGACTTGAATGTTCAGCAATATTGCTGCGCAGGCTTGAACTTTGGTTATTTTTACGATCAGTCGCCCGTCATGGTGTATGACGCAGAAAAAGCGCCTGACTACAGCATGGGCAGTTTCACAGCTTCTACCGTACCCGGTTGCAGGGCGCCCCATTTCTGGCTTGAACACGGTACATCTTTGTACGACGCCTTGGGTGACGCTTACACCTTGATTTGTTTCAAGCCGGAATGCCATGCCGAAGTCAAGGCTTTGAAAAATGCAGCGGATGCAGCCAACATGCCTCTCAAAATATTGGATGTCAGTGGGCATGAAGCGATACCCAAAGAATACACACATCAATTTGCAATCGTCAGAGCCGATGCGCACACGGTCTGGCGCGGCGACCAATTGACCGCAGCAAATGCAGCACAAATCGTTGCCAAACTTTGCGGATATTCGTAAGCATCAACAAGGAGCCAACATGGCGCACCGCTTAAAAAATCAAGTTGCCATCATCACTGGTGCCAGTCGGGGTATCGGCCTTGCCATTGCGCAAGCTTATGCGGCAGAAGGAGCCAAGCTGTGTTTAATTGCGACGGATCAACAGCGTTTGTTAGAAGTTCAGCATAGTTTAGGTTTGGCAGAAGATCAAATCATGACTTTGGCGGTCAATGTGACTGACCGCAATGCTTGTTTTGATGCCGTTGCAAAAGTCACTCAAAAGTTGGGTCATGTCGATGTGTTGGTCAACAACGCTGGTGTTTATCGGTCTAAATCATTTCTAGACTATTCACCTCAAGATTTCCAAGACATGTTGGATGTGAACTTGTTCGGCGTTCTCAATTTCATGCAAGCTTGCTTGCCAGGCATGCAAGAGCGGCGTCACGGTCGCATTGTCAATATGGCTTCCACGGCTGGTAAGTGGGGCTCTCGCAATCAAAGTGCTTACAACGTGAGCAAGCATGCAGTTGTGGGCATCACTCGTTGTGTGGCTTTAGAAGCCAGTCCATATGCCGTCACAGTCAATGCCATTTGTCCAGGATTTATTCAGACCGACATGGTCGAAGAGCTTAAAGCGCAGGTTGCGCAAAAAACGGGCATCAGTCCAGAAGACATGGTGAAGGCCGCTTTAACCAGAGTGCCCTTGGGCCGTGTTCTAAACCCTTCAGAAATTGCGGGATTGGCCGTTTATTTAGGTTCTGCAGAGTCAAGTGGGATGACGGGCCAGTCTATTCACGTTGATGGCGGTATGGTTTTAAGTTAATTGCCAATCTCCAGACATTTCTGACGCTGAATTCGGGATAACCATAGTCTTGAATAGGTGTCGCTTCCCTCAGAATCAACGTCGTTGTAACCACGGCCATCTTGCTTGTGTGTTTTTTAAAATTCGGTACAAAACGTCATGTCTGATGATTTCATTTTGAAAACCAATGAACTTGTGAAAGAGTTCAAAGGTTTTGTTGCTGTCAATGGCGTCAATCTCAATGTGCAGCGTGGACAAATCCATGCCCTCATTGGCCCCAATGGTGCTGGCAAAACCACCGTGTTCAATTTGTTGACCAAATTTCTGATTCCAACCAGCGGTCAAATTATTTTCAATGGCAAGGACATTACCCAAACCAAGCCAGCGCAAATTGCGCGCGAAGGCATTGTTCGTTCATTTCAGATTTCTGCCACCTTTCCCAATCTCACTGTGATGGAAAACGTTCGCATCGCTTTGCAGCGTGCCACTGGCACCTCCATGCATTTTTGGCGCCCCGAGCGCATCTTGAACCAACTGAACGACCGTGCCATGAGTCTGCTAGACGAAGTGGATTTGGCAAGCATGGCCAACTTAACAGCTGTCGAATTGCCTTACGGCAGAAAACGCGCCTTAGAAATTGCAACCACCTTGGCCATGAACCCCGAACTCATGCTGTTGGACGAACCTACACAAGGCATGGGCCATGAAGATGTAGACCGTGTCACTCAGTTGATTAAAAAAGTAGGTGCCAATCGCACCATTTTGATGGTGGAACACAACATGAATGTGGTGGCCAGCATTGCCGATACCATCAGTGTGTTGCAGCGCGGCCAAATCATTGCAGAAGGGCCTTACGCCACAGTTTCCAAAAACCCACAAGTTTTGGAGGCCTACATGGGCACTGCAGACAACGAGTTGGAAGGTGCCCATGGCTAATTCCAAAGAGTTCTTGCGCATTAGCCAATTGCACGCCTACTATGGCGAATCGCATATCTTGCACGGCGTCGATCTGTCGGTCAATCATGGTGAGGTGGTCACATTGCTGGGCCGCAATGGCGCTGGCAGAACAACTACCGTCAAATCTATTCTGGGCTTGGTCGGGCGTCGCACAGGCTCCGTCATGATTGACAACCAAGAAACAATCAATTGGCCCACTCACGAAATTGCCAAGTTGGGTTTAGGTTATTGTCCAGAAGAGCGCGGCATTTTTTCTGCCCTCACCTGTGAAGAAAACCTGATGCTCCCGCCCGTCATTGCTTCGGGTGGTATGAGCGTCGAAGAAATTTATGAGATGTTTCCCAACTTGTATGAAAGGCGCAGCAGCCCTGGCACGCGGCTTTCGGGTGGCGAACAACAAATGTTGGCCGTTGGCAGAATTTTGAGGACAGGTGCCAAATGCCTTTTGCTAGATGAGATCTCTGAAGGCCTAGCGCCTGTCATTGTGCAAGCGCTCTCAAAAATGATCACGGCGCTTAAAGCCAAAGGTTTCACCATCATCATGGTGGAGCAAAACTTTCGATTTGCAGCACCGTTGGCTGATCGGTTTTATGTCATGGAACATGGGCAAATTGTGGAAGGTTTCTCTTCACAGGAACTGTCTAGCAAGATGAGCATGTTGCATGAGTATTTGGGTGTTTGACTTTTCTTAATTCAACTGGAGTGATCTCGATGAAACGCAATCTTATTTCTTTGGCCGTAGCGGCTGCCTGTGCTTTTGCCGGATCGGCTCAAGCACAAATCTCTGACGGCATTGTCAAAATTGGTGTGCTCAATGACATGTCTGGTTTGTATTCCGACATCACAGGTCAGGGTTCAGTCATTGCAGCCAAAATGGCCGTTGAAGACTACATCAAGGCCTCAAAAAGCACTTTGAAAGTAGAAGTGGTCGGTGCTGATCACCAGAACAAGCCCGATGTGGGCTCTAATGTTGCACGCCAGTGGTACGACACAGAAAAAGTCGACATGATTGCCGACGTTCCCACATCGTCTGTTGGCTTGGCCATTGCTAAAATTTCGGCTGACAAAGGCAAATTGCATGTCAACTCTGGCTCCGCCACAGCTGACTTGACAGGCAAAGCTTGCAATGCCAACACCATTCACTGGGCTTACGACACATGGATGTTGGCCAACGGTACGGGCAAAGCCATTGTGAAAAGCGGTGGCGACACATGGTTCTTCTTAACAGCTGATTACGCGTTCGGACATGCCTTAGAGCGTGACACCGAAGCCGTTGTGCTTAAAAATGGTGGCAAAGTGGTGGGCAAAGTTCGCACGCCTTTCCCAACGCAAGATTTCTCTTCATTCCTGTTGCAAGCGCAAGCCTCAAAGGCAAAGATCATTGGTTTGGCCAATGCCGGTGGCGATACCACCAACTCCATCAAGCAAGCCTTTGAGTTTGGAATTACCAAAGGCGGCCAGAATTTGGCAGGCTTGTTGGTCTTTTTGCCCGACGTTCATTCCCTCAGCTTGGAAAAAGCCCAGGGCCTGATGCTGACAGAAACTTTCTACTGGGATCTGAATGATCAAACTCGAGCATTTACCAAACGGTTTGCAGCTGCCAACGGCGGTAAGTTCCCCTCAATGGTTCAAGCCGGCGTTTACTCTAGCGTGATTCACTATTTGAAAGCGGTTGACGCTGCCAAAACCGATGACGGCACCAAAGTGGCCGCGAAGATGAAAGAGTTGCCAACGGATGATCCTTTGTTCGGCAAAGGATCAGTTCGTGCAGACGGTCGCAAAATTCACCCCGCCTATTTGTTTGAAGTTAAAAAGCCTTCGGAATCCAAAGGCCCTTATGACTATTACAAATTGGTATCGACCATTCCAGCCAATGAAGCTTTCCGCCCATTGTCTGAAAGCGATTGCCCATTGGTCGCCAAAAAGTAAACCACTCCTTTAGCTAGCTGAAATATCACCATGGAAATTTTTGGTATTCCTTCCCAAGCTCTTTTTGGGCAATTGCTAATTGGCCTCATCAACGGGTCCTTTTATGCGCTGCTTTCTTTGGGCTTGGCGGTGATTTTCGGCTTGCTGAACATCATTAACTTCAGTCACGGCGCTCAGTACATGCTGGGCGCCTTTGTGGCCTATTTGTCGTTGAACAAATTAGGCATCAATTATTGGCTTTCTTTGATATTGACCCCCTTGATTGTGGGGGCCACGGGCGTGCTCATTGAGAAAACCATGCTCAAGCGCTTGTACAAACTAGATCACCTGTATGGGCTTTTGCTCACCTTTGGTTTGGCCCTGATCATTCAAGGTGTCTTTCGTCATGAGTTTGGTTCATCGGGTATGCCATACCCCGTACCTGAAATTTTCCAAGGTGTTTTCAATTTGGGTTTCATGTTTCTGCCTAAGTACCGTGCTTGGGTCATTGGTGTTTCATTGTTTGTGTGTCTCACCACTTGGTTTGTCATTGAGCGCACCAAGCTGGGCGCCTATTTGCGGGCTGCTACTGAGAACCCCACCTTGGTTCAAGCATTTGGTATCAATGTGCCGCGCATGGTCACACTCACCTACGGTTTTGGCGTGGCGCTTGCAGCCTTGGCGGGTGTCATGGCTGCACCCATTTACCAGGTCAGCCCCATGATGGGTGCTGACATCATCATTGTGGTGTTTGCTGTGGTGGTGGTGGGTGGCATGGGCTCCATCATGGGGGCCATCCTGACTGGATTTGGCTTAGGCTTGGTTGAAGGTCTCACCAAGGTTTTTTATCCAGAGGCTTCCAATACCGTCATCTTTGTGATCATGACCATTGTTCTCTTGCTTAAACCCGCCGGACTGTTCGGTACTCAAAAGTAATGCCCATGTCCAACGCCTCATCAACCGTTTTCAAGACTCAGTCTTTTACACACCAGTGGGTGGCATTTGCCATCATGGTTCTGTTTTTTGCAATCGCACCCATTTGGGTTTATCCCATCTTCCTCATGAAGGTCATGTGCTTTGCTTTGTTTGCATGTGCTTTCAATTTGTTGTTGGGCTTTGGGGGTTTGTTGTCCTTTGGGCATGCCATGTTCTTGGGCACTGCGGGCTATGCAGCAGCGCATGCCGCCAAAGTCTGGGGCTGGAATCCAGAGGTGGCCGTTCTTTTTGCAACTGCGTGTTCAGCAGGGCTGGCGCTCATCGCAGGCTCCTTGGCCATTAGACGGCAGGGCATTTATTTTGCAATGATCACCTTGGCGCTTTCGCAAATGGTGTACTTCTTCTATTTACAAACACCTTTTACCGGTGGTGAAGACGGCATTCAAAGTGTGCCACGTGGCAAATTGTTTGGCCTTTTTGACCTTTCGGAAAACACAGCCATGTACTTGTTTGTGTTCACCATTTTTTTGGGTGGATTTACATTCATATGGCGAATTGTTCACTCGCCCTTCGGCCAAATTCTGAAGGCCATTCGTGAAAATCAAGACCGTGCTATTTCACTGGGCTACGACACCGATCATTTCAAATTGCTTGCCTTTGTCATCTCGGGTGCATTGGCGGGCACTGCTGGCGCCACCAAGGCCTTGGTATTTCAACTGGCATCACTGACAGATGTGCATTGGTCGATGTCGGGTGAGGTGGTTCTCATGACTTTGTTGGGCGGCTTGGGCACTTTGTTTGGACCCGTGGTAGGGGCTGCCATCATTGTCTCCATGCAAAACTATTTGGCGCAGTTTGGTGCTTGGGTCACCATCATTCAGGGCTTGATCTTTGTCATTTGCGTCATGGCATTCCGCCGAGGCGTCATTGGTGAAATTGCAAATTGGCTTAAAAAGCCACTGTGATTGCGTGATTCCCATTCAAAAAAGCCTGCTGAAGCAGGCTTTTTTGGGGCTTACCGCATGAAGTTTTTGACGTAGTCTGCGCCTAAGCCAACGCTTTCAAAATGTGCTCGGTATTTCTCGATGCGAGTAAAGACATCGTCGTAGCCGGTGGCATTGCCTTGAGGGTCAACATACATGAGCGAGCCATGCACCGTGAACAAGGTCATCATGTCTTGGCAATCGTCCGGTACCACCAAGGTGTGTGTCTCGCCTGGAGGCTCAAAGACATAGCTGCCTTCTTGGGCCACCCAGTTGTGCTCTAGGTACAACCACTTCCCGCGAATGACATAGGCATGAACCTGACCAGAATGTCGATGCCTTTGAAGCAAGCCTGAGCGTTTGACCCTGAGCAAATGCACATAAAAACCACCCGTGACATTCAAATGAATGGGGCGAGACCAAACGCCAGGTGCGACGAGCGCCCACATTTTCTCATCGTCTGTATTGACATCGGGTATGACCATGTCGGGCGTCATGCCCCACGGTTGAGGCTTTGCATAGGGGATGCGATCGGTGTCGTTGGCGCTCATGGTGCTATCGGTTGGTAGAAATCAGTTGCGTGAATCAAGGCTAGCGTCATTCTAATTTGATGCGTGCTTCGTCAATGATTTTGCTGTAACGCGCATACTCATTTTGAATGTGTGCACTCAATGCATCGGGCCCCATGAAGGAAGGGTACAGGCCCGCTGTATTCAGCTTTTGCCGCACCTCGGGGTCGTTCAGAGCGGCTTGCAAATCGTCTGCAATCTTTTGCGTCACATCCTTGGGCGTGCCTGCAGGGGTGGCCACTGCAAACCAGGCCACGGCCTCATAGTCTCTGATGCCAAGTTCTATGGCAGTGGGAACTTGCTTCAGTGCTTCAAGCCGTTCGCGCGTGGTGACAGCCAAGGGCCTTAACTTGCCAGATTCCAGCATGGGTGCCACTTCATTCAAATTGGTCAACACCATGGTGACATGGTTGCCCATGACGGCATTGGCTGCCAGGGCGCCCCCTGTGAAGGCCGCATAGGTGAAGTCTGTGCCCGTGATGCGTTTGAATGATTCACCTGCAATGTGTTGTGTGGTGGCTGGCCCCACCGTGGAATAGGACAAGCCGCCTGGGTTTGACTTGGCCGCTTGAATCAGGTCGTTCAACGTTTTGTAGGGGCTGGCACTGTTGACGGCAATGACTTGGGGTGATTGAACCAATTGGGCAATGGGGTCAAAGGCTTTCAAGCCGTCGTAAGGCAGGTTGGTTCGCAACTTGGCGTTGATGGTCAGGCTGTTGGCAATGATGATCAGGGTGTAGCCATCGGCGGGTGCTTTGGCCACCAATGCGCCAGCAATCACGGTGCCACCGCCAGGGCGGTTGTCTACGACCACTGACTGGCCCCAGCGTTTGGCCAAAAATTGACCGACCACACGCGTCATGGTGTCTGCAGAACCGCCAGCAGGGAAGGGCACCACAATCCGCACAGGTTTGGAAGGGTAGGCTGCTGTTTGCGCAGTTGCCAACAAAGTGCTCAGGGCCAAGCCGCCCGCGACAAGTGTCTGGATCACGACTCGACGGACAAGTGTTTTCCTCATGAAAGATGCTCCTTATGTGATTTCTGCTTGTGTTCAAACAAATGAAAAATCAAACAAGCTTAAGTTCTATTTTTAACTTAATTTTGAAAGTAAGGCATCAAGGTAAACCATTGTCTGATAAAGCATCCTCAAGTCGTCATTGCCAGCCTGCACCGATCTTAAGCCGATGACCAGAATCAGGTCATTCGGCCAATGGCGCAACTGACAAAAGATTTGGCATTGGTGATGCCCGCTGCAATGCCGGCCACGGAGCCTTTTTCGGGGTAGCCCATCGATTTGAGCTTGTCTATCACAAGCTGCTTGATAGATTCTTCACCTGAAAAACTGACCAATTGCTTTTCGCGATCAATGACCAAGTCAGTTACTTTGGCCACACTGTTGATGCCCTTGACGATGGAGTTTTCACAACCACCACATTTGATGTTTTCAACTTCAACTTGGAAAGTTTGGGTCATTTTGAGGTCCTTTTTGAACGTCCGGCTTCTTCGGTGATGTCGGGATACACGCAGTATCTTCCTCTTGATATGGTTATCATATGATTTAAATCAAGGGATGTGAATGATCAACCATCCCGTTCAATGGACTTTTTTATATTCGTATGAGCCTCAAAATCGTCGTTTATTCCAAATCGGCCTGCCCCCAGTGCGAGTCAGCCAAAATGATTCTCAAGTCAAAATCATTGGCTTACGAAGAAATCAAAATTGACGACGAAGCAGAGCGCATGGCTTTTTACGAAAAATGTGGGCCTTCAGTTCGCCAAATGCCGCAAATTTTCATCAATGATCAACGTGTGGGTGGATTGGCGGGCCTGCAGGCTGCCTTGGCCCAATTGGGTTCACAGAGTCAATGAGCATGACAGCCGCCCAAGTCCAGAACATTTTGGTGCTCAGCATGATTCTGGGTTTTGCTGCGGCTGAACTCATCAGCAGGCGTTATCAAAACACCGTCACGGCCACCACCAACGACACCAAGCTCGAGCTCTTGATGTTTGTCAGCTTGGTGGCCATTACCCAGCCCTTGGCCATGCTTTGCACTTCAAAATTAGGTGCATGGTGGCTGCCTGAGTACCAAGGTGTGATTGCCGACTGGCCGTGGTGGGCCATGGTGGGCATCTTGTTGCTGTGTGATGACATGACGCAATATTGGTGGCACCGCGCATCGCATTCGCCTTTGTTGTGGCCATTGCATCGCGCGCACCACTCTGCTGCTTACATGAGCATTCGGGTCACGTATCGAAACAACTTCTTTTACTACCTCATGATGCCTGGCTTGTGGTTTGCCGGCATGTTGCTTTACCTAGGGCTTGATGGCATGGTCTACGCCCTTTACATCGCCGTCAAATTGTTGGTCATCATGGGTGCTCACTGCGCTTGGCGATGGGACGAGCCGCTTTACAAAATTCGAGCCCTTCGTCCGCTCATGTGGGTCTTGGAGCGAACCATCTCAACGCCGGCCACCCATTGGGCCCATCACGCCATGACCCACAAAGATGGCGTTGGACATTACAAGGGTAATTTCGGCAACCTGTTGTTCATTTGGGACATCATTTTTGGTTCTTCGCACATCACTCGCAATTACCCCAAACAGGTCGGTTTAAAAGACGATCAACTGTTTGGACAAGAGCACTGGTATCACCAGATGTTCTATCCGCTGTTTCAGTCGAAACGAGAATATTCTGCGCTCAAATTGGGCGGGAAAATTTATTCAGAGGATGAATGAACAGCGATCCGCCCAAGCCGCGCATCATTCATTCTGATCTTAGGCTAACCCCTTGAGCAATGAGCACTGAGCCTTAGCCCTTTGCCTGAAGCTTGTCTTGGGTGTTGTAAAGAAAGTCACTTGCATCGTGGCGTTCATGCAATTGAGTTTCAAGAGGGCCCATTACACGGTTCACCATGCGGCCTCTTTGAACAGCAGGACGGGCCTCTATTTCATTGGCCCAGCGAATCACGTGCGTGTATTCATGAACTTGTAAAAATTCACCTGAATCGTATCGCTCACCTTTGGCCAAGCCACCATACCAAGGCCAAATGGCCATGTCGGCAATGGTGTAGTCGTCACCGCCAATGAAGCGGTTGTTGGCCAGTCTCTGGTTCAAGACATCTAGCTCTCTTTTGACTTCCATTGCAAATCGGTCAATGGCATATTCAATTTTGGTGGGAGCGTAGGCAAAAAAGTGACCAAATCCACCGCCCAGATAAGGTGCGCTTCCCATTTGCCACATGAGCCAAGACATGCATTCGGTGCGTTTGGCAATGTCAGTTGGCAAAAAGGCCTTGAATTTTTCGGCCAAGTAGAAAAGGATGGCACCAGACTCAAACACCCGTTGAGGCTTTTCTGTGCTGCAGTCTAAGAGGGCCGGAATTTTGGAGTTTGGATTGACGCTCACAAAGCCGCTGCTGAATTGCATGCCTTCATTGATGCGAATGAGCCAGGCATCGTATTCAGCCCCTGTGTGTCCAAGTTCAAGCAACTCTTCCAGCATGACGGTCACTTTGATGCCATTGGGAGTGCCCAATGAATAAAGTTGCAGCGGGTGCTTGCCACGTGGCAATTCTTGTTCGTGGGTGGCGCCTGCCACAGGCCGATTGATGTTGGCAAAGCGGCCACCATTGGCTTTGTTCCAAGTCCAAACCTTGGGGGGAACGTAGGGCGTGTCAGACATACAAATACCTCATTTTGAATGTTTGCAAGCGTACACGAGAACACGCTCATTTTGAAGATGCAAAGCACCCGCACACCGTGAGTTTTTTAGAACAACATGGCCAGAGCCGCTGCCGAAATGAAAATGACGAGTGACAGGGTCACTTTCCCCCCGTAATGGCCCCCACCACTGATGTAACTGAGCGTTGATTTTGAAACCACGCTGGCAGCCAGAATGCCAATGACGCCCCACTTCGCGAGCGCAGTCACACTGCCATGTTGAATGCTCAATTGTGAAATGCCAACAGCAGCGGCATGAATTTCTGCAAAACCCACAATGACGGCCGATGCCAATGTGCCGGACTCACCAAACCAAATGCCCATCCACGTGGAAATGAGACTGACACTGCTGATGCTGACCGCAATAAAAAGAACATGTTTGAATTGAAAAGCGCCTTCGGTGGACGGTAGAGAAAAATCTGTAGGCAGAGGGCGGCGCTTGAACCAGACCAAGGCCAGCACGAGCAGTGACAGTCCACCACAGAACAAGGGCCAAACCACATCGCCTAACAATGCAGGGGAGCTAGCGCCAATGACCAAAGCAAAAAGCAGCAGTGAGGCCAGCGTGGACAACAATGAGGCTGCGCAGGCAATATCGCTTAGCTCTGGTTTGTCTTTGACTCTTCTGCCCAAATCCATGATGACGGCTGTAGAGGATACAAAGCCAGAGAAGAAGCCTGCAAGGGGCAAGCCCCAGCGAACACCTGTCAATCGGATGGCCAGATGCCCCATCATGCCAGCAAACATGATGACCACCACCACTTTCCAAATGGCAAATGGTTTGAAAGTGCCCCAAGGATCAATGGCCTCTCTCGACAAAATGGGTAAAACAACCACCACTGCAGCGAACAAAATCAGCGCATCTTCTAACTCTCTTTCGCTCAGGAGCTCTTGGCTAAATTGGCGCAGGGGTTTTTTAAAAAACAAAAGACAAGCGACAGTCACGCCCAGTGCGGCGGCCAGTTGGCTAGACTCAATGGCCAAACCGCCGAGTAACACGGTAAGGGCTAGCGACACCTCGCCCGTCATGCCTGGGTCTCTGATGTAAGACCTGTCGTAGCCTATGCCAATCAGAATACCCATCAATGCAAGCGCAACCAGAAAAATGGCCGCGCCAAGGTAAAGGGCCACAGCGCCTATGAGGGCGGCCACTGTGTGCGTTCGAATGCCGGCCATCAAGGCGCCAGGTTGGTGCAATCTTTCGCGCACTGTGCCGATCAAAAACCCAACCGACATGGCTGTGAAAAAAGCCATGATCTTTGGGCTGAAGTTCATAGCATCAATGCCGCTACAGCATCATCCGTTAGAGAATGAGTAGCCGTCCATGGCAATCACATGGTTGCTGATGCCTCGAAAGAAAGCCTTTGCAGAGGCTTCTTTGCCTGCCGCACCAATGGCCACAAACAAGGGCAAAAAATGATCTTCGGAAGGATGTGAGCGAACGCCCTCTGGGCTATGAAGTCGGTAGTCAAGCAATTGCTGCCAACGCTTGCCGGTCATTTGCGTTTCAACCCAATTGGCAAATCCTTCGACATAAGCGGGGGTGTGCCCGCCTTGCATCGATGCCAATCTGAAATCGCCCAAGTTGTGCGTGATGTTGCCCGAGCCGATGACCAAGAAACCTTGGTGCGTGAGTTCTTCTAAAGCCTCTCCAAGGGCCAGGGCGTGCGCTGTGCCAGCATGGCTTTGAATAGAGACAGGAATGATGGGGACATCGGCCTTGGGAAACATGTGGCGCAATGGAGACCAAGCCCCGTGATCTAAGCCACGCGTGGCGTCGGTGTTGACTTGTGCAAATCTCTTTTTCAAAGCCTGTACAACTTCTTGGGCGCCTTCTGGACTACCCACAGCGGGGTACTTGATGGTGTACAGGGCTTCTGGAAAACCATAAAAGTCATAGATTGTTTCTAACTGTGATGCCGTGCTCACGGTGGGCACGGCGGTGTCCCAATGCGCGCTAACGACGATGATGGCCCGGGGCTTGGCAAATAGGCTGATCACTTCACGCATGGCGGCGCCGGCAGCGCCGGGGTCGAGCGCAAATGTGGGTGAGCCGTGTGGCACAAAAAGCGTGTTGAGAAGGTTTTGCATCGTTCGTTTCAATTCAGATCTGAATTGATGGCTTCAATTGTTGATTCAAAGTATTTTACAAATGGCGTTAAGTAAGCTGATGAGACTTCCATGACATTGATCAAACTATTCCCATAAAATGGGGATCGTATGACAACTTCACCTGCTCAATCCTCCAAGCCTATCGGATTTGCATCTGTCGAACAACTGAAGCAGCAACTGCGCCAAAAAAGCCAGCTCAAAGGTCGACAGGCAGATGAAATGGCCATGGCAGAAGTGAAGAAGCTTTTGACCTTGAACTTTGCAGATCTTGCAGAGCGACCAGATTTGCTCATTGAGCACCTGCATGTGCTCAACGATACCTATTTAGGTTTGCATGATCGGCACTTGCTTGCCTTGGCCAAGCTCATGAACCTGCCCATGGCAGAGGTTTATGAGGTGGCTACGTTTTATCACCATTTTGAAATCATCCGCGATGGAGAAAAGCCTGCTGACATCACAGTGCGGGTATGCGATGGCCTCAGTTGTGAGATGGCAGGTTCACGTGGCTTGCTAGACAAGTTGCCCCAATTATTGGCTGAAAAATTGGCTGGAATGTCAGTGCGCGTTGTGGCCGCGCCGTGCGTGGGTCGGTGTGAGCAAGCACCGGCGGTCGTGGTGCATCAGAATGCCATTGTGCATGCCACACTTGAGAAAGTGTCGGCCGCTGTGAAGGGCCATCAAACTCAGGCTGCAGCGACGTCCGCCATTGATTTAGAAGCTTATGTGGCCGAAGGTGGTTATGCATTGCTGCAGCAATTGAAAAATAAATCTTTAGACAGGGAGGCCGTTTTGAACGCCATGGAAAACTCAGGCCTTCGAGGTTTGGGGGGCGCTGGTTTTCCAGCGGGCCGTAAATGGCGCATTGTTCAAGCTCAAACTGCGCCTCGCCTCATGGCTGTCAACATTGATGAGGGCGAACCGGGTACCTTCAAAGACAGAACCTACTTGGAAACAGATCCACATCGATTTCTAGAAGGCATGTTGATTGCGGCACATGTGGTCGGCATAGATGCCATTTACATCTACTTGCGAGATGAGTACCACGGCTGCCGAGCCATGCTCCAAGCCGAGTTAGACAAATTAAAAACGAACCCGTTTTTCGAATTGCCCCACATTGAACTCAGGCGGGGAGCGGGTGCCTACATCTGCGGCGAAGAATCGGCCATGATCGAAAGCATTGAGGGCAAAAGGGGCGAACCTCGCATGCGGCCGCCATACATTGCCGAAGTGGGCTTGTTTGGCAAGCCTACGCTGGCGCACAACTTTGAAACCCTTTATTGGGTCAGAGACATTGTGCAAAAGGGGCCAGGTTGGTTCTCGGGTTATGGCCGCAACGGCCGCAAAGGTTTGCGCAGTTTCAGCGTGAGCGGGCGTGTGAAAACGCCTGGCGTTAAGTTGGCACCCGCAGGCATCACCATTGCCGAACTGATTGAAGAGTATTGCGGCGGCATGCAAGACGGCCATGACTTTTATGCCTACTTGCCGGGTGGTGCCTCTGGCGGCATTTTGCCGGCTTCACTCAAAGACATTCCGCTCGACTTTGACACCCTGCAGCCCTATGGGTGCTTCATTGGTTCGGCAGCCATCATTGTGCTGAGCCATCAGGACTCAGCGCGCAAGGCTGCCTTGAACATGATGAATTTCTTTGCCCATGAAAGTTGTGGCCAGTGCACGCCTTGCCGTGTGGGCACGAGCAAGGCTGCACAATTGATGCAGGCGCCGGTATGGGACAACGCCACATTAGATGATTTGAACCAAGTGATGGCCGATGCCTCTATTTGTGGCTTGGGACAAGCGGCCCCCAACCCTGTTCGCAGTGTGCAAAAGTATTTTTCACAGGAAATCAGTTAAATGAATGCGCCTGTGTCTAAAGAGTTGTTGGCACCACCGGGCGTTGAGTTCAAGCTCAACGATCAAAGGGTGGTGGGATTTGAAGGCGAGTCCATCCTCAATGCGGCCAAGCGACACGGCATCGATATTCCACACCTGTGTGACAAAGAAGGCTTGCGGGCCGATGGCAATTGCCGCGCATGCGTGGTGGAAATCAAAGGGGAACGAACACTGGCGCCCAGTTGCTGCAGAAACGTCACCCCAGGGCTGGAAGTTCTGACCAACAGTGAACGCGCCAAGCAAAGCCAAAAAATGGTGCTCGAGTTGCTGTTGTCAGACATGCCCGATGAAGGGTACAAATGGACAGAGCAAGGCCAGCATGGCGAGTTAAGCGATTGGGCTTACAAACTGGACGTTACAGTTCGTCCAGAGTTGCAAGCCCTTCGCCGCCAACAACCTGAATGCGATCTGTCTCACCCCGCCATGGCGGTCAATCTGGATGCCTGCATTCAGTGCAATCGTTGCGTGCGTGCATGCCGTGAAGAGCAAGTGAACGACGTCATTGGCTACGCACACCGTGGTTCAAACAGCCAAATTGTGTTTGATTTGCAAGACCCCATGGGCAGCAGCACTTGCGTGGCTTGCGGTGAATGTGTGCAGGCCTGTCCAACGGGTGCGCTCATGCCCAAGTCGCAAATTGGATCGCAAGTGGTTGATCAAACAATCGATTCCGTTTGCCCTTTTTGCGGCGTGGGATGCTTGCTAAGCTACAAGGTCAAGGACAATCAAATTGTGAGCGTGGAAGGGCGGGATGGACCCGCCAATCACAATCGTTTGTGTGTCAAAGGTCGATTTGGGTTTGACTATATCCAACACCCGCAGCGCCTCAAGGTGCCTCTCATCCGAAAGCCTGGTGTTCCCAAAGACCCTTTGCAGCTTGAAAAACTCAATCGGAATGCAGCCGATTGGACGTCGGTGTTTAGAGAAGCTACTTGGGAGGAGGCGTTGGCCTTAGGTGCTGGCAAGTTAAAACAATTGCGCGATACCTTTGGTCCTAAATCTTTGGCAGGCTTTGGCTCTGCCAAGGGCAGCAACGAAGAAGCCTACCTGTTTCAAAAATTGGTGCGCACAGGATTTGGATCCAACAACGTCGATCATTGCACGCGCTTGTGCCATGCCTCCAGTGTGTCTGCCTTGCTGGAAGGTGTGGGCTCAGCAGCTGTGAGCAATCAGGTGAACGATGTTGAGCATGCTGGCCTCATTTTTGTCATTGGCGCCAACCCCACCGCCAATCACCCCGTGGCTGCCACGTGGATGAAGAATGCCGCCAAACGCGGTACCAAAATTGTGTTGGCCGACCCGCGTGTCACAGACATTGGCAAGCATGCTTGGCGAACTTTGCAATTTAAGCCCGACACCGATGTGGCCATGCTGAATGCCTTGATCTACACGGTCATTGAAGAAGGCTTGGTGGATCAAAGCTTCATTCAACAGCGCGCCAACAACTTCGAAGCGCTGAAGCAGAACATTCAGGGCTACAGCCCCGAAGCCATGGCGCCTCTGTGCGGCATTTCTGCCGCCACACTGCGTGAAGTAGCCCGGGAGTTTGCCAACAGCAAAGCATCGATGATTCTGTGGGGCATGGGCGTGAGCCAGCATGTCCATGGCACCGACAACGCGCGTTGCCTCATTGCATTGACCACAGTCACAGGTCAAATTGGCAAACCAGGTTCGGGGCTTCATCCATTGCGTGGACAGAACAATGTGCAGGGCGCCAGCGATGCCGGCCTCATTCCCATGATGTACCCCAACTACCAACGGGTCAACAATCCTAATGCACATCATTGGTTTGAAAAGTTTTGGAACACCTCGCTCGATAGCCAGCCAGGTTACACCGTGGTGGAAATCATGCACAAGGCCTTGGCCGATGAGTCCGATCCTCACAAGGTGCGCGGCATGTACATCATGGGTGAGAACCCTGCCATGAGTGACCCAGACCTCAACCATGCCCGCCATGCCTTGGCCTCGTTAGAACACTTGGTGGTTCAAGATATTTTCATGACCGAAACCGCATGGTTGGCCGATGTGGTTTTACCAGCCACTGCGTGGCCTGAAAAAACGGGCACTGTGACCAACACAGACCGCATGGTACAAATGGGACGGCAAGCGGTGCAAGCACCTGGCCTAGCCAAAGCCGATTTGTGGATCATTCAGCAAATGGCCAAAGGCATGGGATTGAGTTGGCCTTATGAAGGCGAGCACCACGGTGTGGCAGCTGTGTATGAAGAAATGCGACAAGCCATGCACGAAGTGATCAGTGGCATTTCCTGGGAAAGATTGGTGCGCGATTCCAGTGTTACTTATCCTTGCCTGACTGAAGAAGATCCAGGTGAACCTATTGTTTTCAAAGAGCACTTTGCCACCCCTGATGGTCGCGTCAACTTGGTCCCAGCCGACCTCATCCCTGCCAACGAGCGGCCTGATGAAAATTACCCATTCGTGCTCATCACCGGCAGACAACTTGAGCATTGGCACACCGGTAGCATGACGCGCCGTGCTACTGTGCTCGATGCCATTGAGCCAGAGGCAACAGCTTCACTTTGCGGCACTGACTTGTTGGCTTTGGGCTTGAATACGGGCGATGTCATCACCTTGGCATCAAGGCGAGGGCAGGTAAGTTTGCGGGTCAGGCGAGACGACGGCACGCCGCAAGGTGCTGTGTTTGTGCCATTTGCTTATTACGAAGCCGCTGCCAACCTCATGACCAATGCAGCACTCGACCCTTTTGGAAAAATTCCAGAATTCAAATATTGTGCTGTCTCGGTCAAAGCCGGTGGGCAATTGGCTGAGACTCACGGCTTCTTTCAAGAATCTGCTTAAGCTTTGTAATACACGATTTGGTGGGTGGTGGCCAACAATTGCTGTTGGTCACTCCAAATTTCGGCCGATTGGTCATGGTATCCAAGACCAAATTTAGATGCTCTTGCAAGACCCAATACGTGGTTGCCGCCTTGTAAGTTCAGCAATGCTGTGTCGGCGTGAAAATACGTGGTGAGTGAGATGGTGCCAGCTGGAAATCTTCCCATTCGACGCACAAAAATACGAGGCACAAATGAGTCGCAGATGGCCGTCAGGGATAAAAAATCCAATGGTCTTGGTGGGTCGTCTTGAATCCAAAACTCCGTGATTGCGTCGGGCTCTTGCGTGGGTTGTTGCCCATCAATCATGAGACCTTTGACGGGCCGCATGTCATAGCGGCGCGTCCACTCAGGCGCATTGGATGTGTCGGCTCTGGCCAATGACAAAGCCGGCTGTCTGACTGGAAAATCTAACTCAGTTGACTGCCAAGTTTCACGTCGAATGGCAAACACAGCGCTGGCTGTAGTGGCAATTTGGCCGTCGTGCTGAAACAGTGTCATGGACCAATGCTGCGTGGAGCGGTTGGTTCTAACGGCTTGGGCCGAAATGGTGAAAGGGCCATCTTCTATGGGGCCAGCAAAATTGACCGTGAGAGAAACAGGATCGCCTAATCGATCTGCATTCAGGAGTGCAGCATTCAATAGCACAGCTGAAGTGATGCCACCAAATGGCCCCACCATGTTGCCGTAGTCTGGCTGTGTGTTGCCACACCAAATTCCATCGCTGTTTTGTTCTAGGCTGGTAGCCAAATCCAAAGGGTGTCGTTGTTGTGTCATGTCAATGCTTGTTCAGGAAAGTTTGCAGCAATTTGCCAGCTGGGCATCAGAAGGGCGAGGGCTGAGTCAATGAAAAATGGCAGATTTCGCGTGGGCGTAGAGTTTGAAATATAAATTTAATGAAGGGTTCATTGAACTGACATCATTGATTGCTAAATTGGGGATTGTTTCACTGTGAATCAAATTTAACATGCAAACTACGCACAAACTCAAAGGAAGTTCCTTTTTAGAGCTTCGACAACAGCTGGAATCTCGTGGCATCGTTTTTTCATACTGCGGGTATTTGAACGAAAACATTTTGTCGGGTATTGGTAACGCCTTGCAAAGCAAGATGGCCATCGATCACACAGATCAAAAGATTTCGCGTGGTATTTTTTCAACTTTCGTTGAACAAGTGCAAAACGTGATTCGTTACTCGGCAGAAACAATTGGTCCAGAAGAGCGAGCCTTACAAGAGCGTGAGGCCGCCCTCTCTGAGGGACGCGAAGTGAGTGCGATTGATGACGGAGAACTTCGTTACGGCCTGATTGCTATTGGTGAAACACCAGAAGGCACACGTTTTGTAACGTGCGCCAATTTGATCAAAAATGAAAATGTAGAACGTGTTTCTGCCTCTTTGGAAAGCATTCGTGGCTTAAACCGCAAAGAGCTGACAAGCTTGATGCGGGAGCATCTCAAGGCAGGCCCACCTGAAGGCTCCAAAGGGGCTGGCGTGGGGTTCATTTCAATTGCCCGCGAAGCCAATGGCAATTGGGAATACGACATGGTGCCTATGCCCGACGGCGAGTTCACCTTTTTCTGTCTTGAAGCCTATTTTTAATGAGATGTAACATGGAAAAATTCGACATCGCCGCAACCGCTCGCACTCCCCATTTGAGTTTTGATCCAGAAACTGGTTCATTTTTGCTTGAAGGTGAGTCGTATCCAGAAGATACAAAAAAGTTTTACGA
>Ga0114979_10000223_pt1 | contig 37646 bp, 39 predicted proteins | sample S_140625_EF_Meta_FD_87315 | JGI IMG/M metagenome (GOLD analysis project Ga0114979, IMG submission 87315) | Freshwater microbial communities from Lake Simoncouche, Canada to study carbon cycling - S_140625_EF_MetaG | ecosystem: Environmental > Aquatic > Freshwater > Lake | place: Lake...
CTATTCGTGATCGGAAGCGCCGGCCATGACGAACCGAATTGGCCGATCGTCCATCCTGCTGGCGTCCGGCACAGTCGTGTCACGAATCCTCGGCTTTGTGAGCGCGGTCGTTCTTGCTCGCACGGTTGGCTTGATTGGTTCCGGCGCTGATGCATTCGCGCTAGCAAACCAATTGCCCAACAATGTGTATGCGATTGTTGCGGGCGGAGTGCTCAGCGCGGTGTTCGTCCCGCAGATTATCAACGCACAACTTCATTCAGATGGCGGGGAGAAGTTCGTCAATCGCCTACTGACTCTCGGTATGTCCGTTGTTCTTGTCGTCACGGTTGTTGCGGTGGCTGCTGCACCGTTTCTCGTCGGCCTTTACACCCAGCACACGACAGACACTGGAGGTTATGGGTTCGGCCCGGCCGAGCTTGGGTTGGCGACTGCGTTCGCCTGGTGGTGTCTGCCCCAAGTCTTCTTTTATGCCGCCTACAGCCTGGTCGGCGAGGTCCTCAATGCGAAAGGCGTCTTCGGACCTTTTACGTGGGCACCCGCTCTCAATAACGTGGTCGCGATTGCCGGAATGCTGTGGTTCGGGCAACATTTCACGGGAAGTGTCTCCGTTGCCGCGGACTGGGACGCGAGTGAGGTCGCCATCCTTGCAGGTACCGCGACACTCGGGGTGGTCCTGCAAGCACTCGCCCTGTTCGGCTTCCTCGGCCGTGCGTCAATACGTTTTCGACCCGATTTCCGCTTCCGAGGCGTGGGGCTGGGGGCAACGACCAAGTTGGCGGCGTGGACATTTGGAATGATCGTGGTCACCCAAGTTGCCGGAATTGTCCAAAGCAACATTGCGTCGCTGGCAACCGCCTACGACGAGCCAGGCCTCGCCGTCCTTCGATTTGGTTGGCTCGTCTTTATGCTTCCACATTCGGTGATTACCGTGTCCCTCGGAACCGCGTACTTCACGCGTATGAGCACCGACGTTCGGGACAAGCACTGGGATCGCCTCGGGTCCGACATTCGGGAATCTTTGGTGCGAATTTCGTTGTTCATGGTCATCAGTGCCGGCGTGCTGTGGTTGACGGCAAATTACGTCGCGAACGTGTTCGCGGGCGAAGCTGGAGGCGGGATGGCGGACGTCATCGCCTTGTTCGCCTTCGGACTCGTCCCATTCGGGGTTGTTTTCGTGTTGCAGCGAATCTTCTACGCGCTCGAAGACACCAGAACGCCATTTTTCGTGCAACTTGTTCAATCAACAGTCTTCACAATCGGCGCGTTGTGGGGAGGAGTGGGACCGGTTTCCCAGATTGCTAACCGAATCGCGCTGTCGATGAGCGTCTCAATTTTCATTCAAGCAATCCTGATGGTGATTTTTGTGCGGCGGAGACTTGGTCACCTCGGTGGAAAATCGCTGGCGGTTGCGTTTGCCAGCTTTCTGATTGCCGTAATCCCTGCCCTCGGCGTTGGATTCATTGTCCGCGCGACATTGCCGTCGGCACCCGCCTCGATGGAGCTGTCGGTTCTGTGGTCCGTTGTTATTGCTGGTGCAATGGGGTCGGTCTATCTCTGCGTACTCTTGCTGTTGCGCGACAAATCAGCCTACGATCTCGTCGCGCCCCTGCGTCGCGTGGGGAATAAGCGACCATAAACTCGAATTACGAGTGTTGTCGGAAGGAAAACTGTGCGCGAGCTTGTCATTATCGGATCTGGCCCAGCCGGATACACCGCTGCAATCTATGCGGCGCGGGCTGAACTGAAACCCCTCGTCATTGCCTCGAGTGTTGAGATGGGTGGGGATCTGATGAAGACGACTGACGTCGACAACTATCCCGGGTTCCCCGAAGGTGTGATGGGTCCCGACCTCATGATGGGCATGCAAGCGCAAGCCGAACGCTTCGGAGCCGAGCTGGTCTTTGACGACGCGACGGTTGTTGAACTCGATGGTCCAATCAAAAAGATCACACTGGGCAGCGGCGAGGTCATTGAGTCAAAGTCGGTCATTTTGTCGATGGGTAGCCAGTATCGTCACCTCGGGCTCGACGACGAAAAACGCCTGTCCGGTTTTGGGGTCTCGTGGTGCGCTACGTGCGACGGCGCCTTTTTCCGTAATCGAACGGTCGCGGTCGTTGGCGGCGGAGACTCCGCGATGGAAGAAGCGACGTTCCTGACCAAGTTTGCTGACACGGTGTACGTAGTTCACCGTTCGGACCAGTTCCGCGCGTCGCCCGCGATGCTCGCTCGAGCCAAGGCTGACCCAAAGATTCAATTTGTCACCAATGCGGCGGTGACTGGGATTATCGGCACGGACACTGTTACCGGGCTGACGCTGGAAATGTCCGATGGCTCAGCCTCTACGCTCGATATCGATGGGCTGTTTATTGCAATCGGTTCTGACCCTCGCACCAGCCTGATCGCGAAACAGGTGACTCTCACCGAGACGGGGAACGTTGCCGTCGATGGACGATCGTCGCGAACAAACATCGAAGGCGTCTTTGCTGCGGGCGATCTGATTGACCCGACCTATCGTCAAGCGGTTGTCGCTGCGGGTTCCGGTGCGGTCGCCGCTATGGATGCGCAGCACTTCATCGAGTCTGGTGCCCATTAAGGCTCGGCTAGACTTGGGTAATCTACCGAGGGAGAAACGATGAGCGCTCGCGATGTAACGGACGCAACGTTTGACGCGGAGGTTTTGCGTAATGACAAGCCCGTCATTGTTGACTTCTGGGCCCCGTGGTGTGGCCCGTGTCGTGCGGTCTCACCTATTCTCGACGCAATCGCCGAAGCGCACGCTGACAAAATCGACATCGTCAAGCTCAACGTTGATGAGTTTCCCGACCTCGCAGTTAAATACAATATTCTCAACATCCCCGCAATGAAGGTATTCAAGGGCGGCGAGGTCGTCAAAACGGTTGTCGGCGCTAAGCCGAGGCCGGCTCTTGAACAGGATCTCGCCGAATTTCTCACGTAGCCATTCGCTTCGCGAACTTCACCGTCGTCGTGGGACTTTCGTTCGGACTACTCGACTCGACGGTTTTTAGTCGTCTGCCGAAACTCCGAGTTCGCTCGCGATTCGGTTAAGGTCGGCCACGGTCGCAAAGTCAATCGTGATGGTGCCATGCGTTTTGCCCACGGCAATCTTGACGCGGGTATCCAGCTTGTCCCCCAGTTTGCTGGCAATCGCCTCGAGGTGGTCTCGTCGGCCACCGGGTTTCGGCTTCGCCTTGTCGGGCTTAGGGTTTCCCGCCCCAAATGTTGCCGCTACCGCTTCAGCGGCTCGAACCGACAATTCTTCATTAACAATCTTGGTTGCCAAGCGTTCTTGAGAGACGGCGTCTGCCACGGACAGAATCGCCCGAGCGTGACCGGCTGACAGGACTCCCGCGGCGACCCGCTGCTGGACCTTAATCGGAAGCTTGAGGAGGCGAAGGGTGTTGGTCACCTGAGGACGTGAACGCCCGATTCGCTTGGCGAGCTCGTCCTGAGTGATTCCAAAATCGGACAACAACTGCTGGTAAGCCGATGCCTCTTCGAGTGCATTAAGGTTCGCTCGATGCAAGTTTTCTAGCAGTGCATCTCGTAACATGTCGGCGTCTTTCGTGTCACGAATGACCGCCGGAATCTCGGTGAGGCCGACGGCCTTGGATGCTCGAAGTCGTCGCTCCCCCATAACGAGTTCGTAGGTGGCGTTGGTTCCCGTCCCGCTCAGTGGTCGAACGACGATGGGTTGGAGAACGCCAAATTCACGAATGGAGTGTTCGAGCTCAGCCAATTCTTCCGGGCGAAATTCCGTTCGCGGTTGGGCGGCATTCGGGATGACATTATCTGGGTTGATCAGTTGAAATCGTGCACCGGGGACATCGCGGCTCGCTCCGGACCCGTCTTGTGGAAAGAACACGTCCACACCTCGATCTGAGACGCTCGCCCCGCCGGTGGGGATGAGCGCACCGATTCCGCGGCCCAATCCGGTTCGCTTTTCGGCCATGTCAGTACACTCCTCGTTCGGCAAATTCAATGGCCGCTTCGCGATATGCGATCGAGCCAACGGAATCGTGGTCGTAATCAATAACGGTTTGCTGGAAACTTGGTGCCTCGGAAACTCGAACCGAGCGAGGGATGACCGACTTAAAAACGATGTCGGGGAAGTGTCGTCGAACCTCGTCAGCAACTTCCCTGGACAGATTGGTTCGGTGGTCATACATTGTCAAAAGGACACCCGAAATGCTGACACGGGGGTTGAGGAAACGCTGAACCATCGCGATGTTATCCCACAGCATGGTGACGCCTTCGAGCGCGTAGTACTCGGCTTGGATGGGAACGAACACTTCGGTCGCAGCGGTCAAGGCGTTGACGGTAAGCAGGCCAAGGGAGGGTGGACAATCAATAAAAATGTAGTGTGGTGATACGTCGGCCGATGCCAGGTATTCTTCCAACGCACGCTTCAGTCGAGTCTCGCGCGCTGATGCCGGTACCAGTTCTATTTCCGCGCCGGCTAGGTTGATTGTCGCAGGTACGCACCACAGGTTTTCGTTACCTGGACTCTGTTGCAGCACCGACTGAATCGATGCGGAACCCAGAAGAACCTCATAAATTCCGGCGATCTTTGCGTGGTGATCAATACCGAGTGCTGTCGAGGCGTTTCCTTGGGGGTCAAGATCAATCACGATCACTCGTGCTCCCAATCGTGCGAGGGCGGCGGCGACGTTTACCGTTGTCGTGGTCTTTCCGACCCCTCCCTTTTGGTTCGACAAGGCCACGATTCGAGTGTTTGCGGGCAATGGAGCAACCCGTTTAGCCAAGGCCTCGCGTCGGCGGGTGAGGTCCATGAGTTCCGTAGCGAGCGGTGTTGCATCATCGTTTGACATCGCACGCGCCCCTTCCGAGAGTTCTAGTCTGCGCGGGGACTTTCCCGCGCTGAGATGTTTCACGTGAAACATCGAGGTGCCCAATCGGCTATTCAACAATAGCGGTGAACAACCTGGTCGGCTCTTCTACTGTACCTTCGCCTAAGACGCGGGATTCGGTCGCCGTGATGTTGTGGTGAGCAAAGAGGCGGGCTGCCTCGACAATCTCCTCCTCTATGCGTTGGCCTTTGAGTAACGCCAATTGACCACCGGCCGCAACCAATGGTGTCAGGATCGGAATCAGGCCCTTCAGCGCTTTGACCGCTCGTGCGGTGACCACATCGAAAGATCGGCGCGGGGCAAAGTCCTCTGCCCGCCCGGTGAACACCACAACGTTTGACAGGGCGAGAGAAGCGACTTGTTCGTTAAGCCATCGTGTTCGACGTTCGAGCGGTTCGATCAACGTGACATCGATGTCCGAACGAATCATCGCGAGCACAAGACCGGGTAACCCTGCCCCACTCCCAACATCGGCGACCGATGTGCGGCCTCCGGTGACTCCCGCAGAAGGTATTTCGGGAGCAAGAAGTGCGCAATTAAGAATGTGACGTGACCAGAGGCGTCGCGCTTCATCCGGACCAATTAGCCCGAGTGATTCCCCGCGAGTTCCGAGATCGAGCGCAAACCGACGGACACGATCAATTCCCGCACCGCACAACTGTTCCGCGACGGAGGGTTCCGGTTCAATCTCGGAATGTTTCACGTGAAACTAGGCGCGGCTAATGACCGTGTGGCGGTCGGCGCCTTCACCTTCGGAATGGGACGAGAAATCTCGCTCACTCACGAAGTCGTGCACTAACTTGCGCTCATACGAGGACATCGGAGGCAGGGCTGCCGACTGCGCGCCGCCCTCAAGCCGTTCGATGGCTCGTTCCACTAAACGCTCAAGCTCTTTCGATCGGGCGTCGCGTGAACCCGCGATATCGAGAATGAGTCTCGAGAACTCTCCTGTCTTCGTGTGCACAGCGAGTCGCGTCAACTCTTGAAGCGCGGACACGGTGTCGCCTTTAGTGAGCACCTTGAGGTGATCACTATCGGTGGCAACAACCGAGACATAGTCACGCCCATTCGAATTCGTGATCTCGAGGTCGCCGTCAAGGTCCGCGATGTCGAGCAGTCCCTCAATGTAATCCGCAGCGATGTCCGCAGCATCTTTAATGTCCGACATTATTTCTTTCCCTTTCCGCGCTTCGCGCGGTTCTTGCCCATGGGCTGCTGGCGTTGCGCGGGCTTCACTTCTTCGATTGCATCCGGCTCCGTGATTATTCCCTTCCGGACGTTCTTCTTTTCCTGGCGAGCTTCCCAGGCATGGTAGGCCTCAGAACCCGGTGTTGGCATGTTTCGAATAACGACGAACTGCTGCCCCATTGTCCAGAAGTTGGAGACTAGCCAATACATCATGACACCGAGCGGGAACGCGAATCCGGAGAAGAGAAACACGAGAGGGAGGATGTACAAGAGGATCTGCTGCTGCTTGTACGTCGGGCTTTCCTTCATCGCCTTCGAGATGTTCTTGGACATGATTTGCTTCTGCGTAATGAACTGCGACGCCGTCATGAGCACCACCATGACTCCCGCGGTCCAAATGACCACCGCGTTCCCGCCCGCTGTCGACATCGCCGCGTGGAGCGGGGCCGATCCAAAAATCGTTGCCGCACCGAAGTTGAGCGAGAGATCAGAGTTCATGAAGCCGATACCGGCATCTCCCTTAGCGGCATTGCTCAGCGTGGTGAATAGTCCAAAGAAGACCGGCATCTGGAAAACGAGGGGGAGGCAGGATGAAAAAGGTGACGTGCCATGTTTGCCGTACAGGGCCATGGTCTCGCGGGTCATCGCCTCGCGAGAAAACTGGTCACGTTTGCCTTTGTACTTGTCCTGGATCCGTTTGAGGTCGGGGGCGACCTCGATCATCTTGCGTTGGCTCTTGATCTGGCGAACAAAGAGGGGAATCAGTGCAGCACGCACCACGAGGACCAGGCCGGTGATTGCAAGGACCCATGTCCACCCGTCAGTCGGAGTCATCCCAACTTGGGTGAGAACCCAGTGAAAACCAACCAGCAGAGCTTCGATTGCCCAACGGAAGGGCCAGAGAATCATTCCAAGAATATCGGGCATCATTTTTCTTTCTGCTTCGGGGTTACAAATCCCGTGCGCGAGAGGGGGAAGTTACCGTCCATTCTGGCAGGTACATCGTCTATTCCACCACGCACCCACGGATTGCAACGCGCGATGCGCCACATGGTCATCGCGCTACCACGGAAAACCCCGAACTGTTGCACCGCTCCGAGCCCGAAGGCGGAACAGCTTGGGTGGTAGCGACAAACATTCCCATAGAGCGGAGATATGGCCGCTCGCCACCCTCGGATGAAGGCCACAAGAACATTTCGCGGAAACAGATAGAGCGTCCCGGCGATCACATTCGGCTCCACGCATTTATTGCATCGTAGATCTCGGATTTCAGCTCGATAAAGCTAGGGACTGAGCCCTCACATCGAAATCGAATAATAATGTCGCCAGCAAGGCCACCTTTGTCGATGAGTGTTCTCGTGATTGCGCGTGTTCGGCGCCGAAGGGTGTTTCGCACCACCGCGTTCCCACACTTGGCGGTAACAATGACGCCCACCCGAACGAGTTCGGATGGGCGGCGATAAACAATGAGGTGCGCCGTAACGTGCTTGTCTCCACGCCGGACTACCTGACGAAAATCGCCGGGCTCAACGATGCGGTTGTGGCGGGGGAGCACCGTGGATGGTTAAACGGTGATTTCGCTGCGGCCCTTGCGACGACGGGCGGCAAGAATCGCGCGTCCCGCACGAGTGCGCATACGCAAGCGAAAACCGTGGACCTTCGCGCGGCGGCGGTTGTTGGGTTGATAAGTACGCTTCGACATTTGTTCTCCTCGGCCACTGGCCGGCACAGTCAGGTTAAGTGATTGCGCACATCAGCGCAACCTCAAAAGAATAGGGCACATTTCAAGGGTAGTCAAACCCAGTAGTGGGCAGTTTTCCACATTTCCGTCGTGGCTGGATTAGTCCCGATATTTGTGGCTAATATAGTGACTTATCCACAAGCAAGAAATGCAGATGCCAAACAACGACAACCCTCTCGAAAGCCTATGGCGCAATGTCGTCCATGAGGTTTCTCGCGGGGTTGATGTGTCGCCCAGAATCTTGGCTGTTGTTGAGTCAGCAGTTCCCCAAGGAATTCTTCACGAAACGTTGTATCTGGAAGTCGACTCTGATTTTGCTCGAGACATGATTGATCAGCGCGCGCGTGACGACATTCTCGCTGGGTTGACTAAGTTTGCAACTGAGAACCAAACAATCACAAACTTTTCCATCGTCGTCAATCCCACCATGAGGGACGGCGATGAAGACGAAGCCGTCGATGTTCCGCTGTCGAGCGTTGCGACCGTAACATCCGGGGTAATGGGGAAGTCCGGAGAAGTCCGGTTGAACCCCAAGTACACCTTTGACAACTTTGTGATTGGTCCCTCTAACCGGTTCGCCCACGCCGCGGCCCTGGCGGTTGCAGAATCCCCAGCAAAGGCCTACAACCCCCTCTTCGTCTACGGTGGGTCCGGTCTGGGCAAAACCCACCTTCTTCACGCAATCAGCCATTACGCCGAGGGGTTGTTCCCTAACATCAAAGTTCGTTATGTTTCTTCGGAAGAATTCACCAACGATTACATCAACGCACTCGCACTAGGCCAAATGCAGAACTTCAATCGGCGATATCGAGAAGTCGATTTGTTGTTGATCGATGACATTCAATTCCTCGGTGGGAAGGATGCCACCCAAGACACGTTCTTCCACACCTTCAACACCCTGCACGAGCACGGGAAGCAGGTGGTCATTACGAGCGATGTCCCACCCAAACAATTGATTGGGTTTGAAGAACGCATGCGAAGCCGTTTTGGCTGGGGATTGATAACCGATATTCAGGTCCCCGATCTAGAAACCAGAATCGCCATTCTTCGCAAAAAGGTGACAGCTGAGAACCTGGGAATCAGCGACGACGTACTCGAGTACATTGCATCGAAAGTGGCCACCAACATTCGTGAATTGGAGGGGACTCTCATTCGTGTCACCGCTTTTGCCAGCCTTAACCGGGTCCCTATAGATCTGTCGCTCGTTCAGACGATTTTGAAGGATCTCATCACCCTCGAGGAAGGTGACGTTTCGCCGACCGACATCATCGAACACGTCGCTCGGTACTTCGAGTTATCCCTCGAGGAGCTGTACGGGAATTCTCGTGCGGCAGCCATCGCTCAGGCTCGTCAAATAGCGATGTATCTATGCCGTGAATTGACCTCGCTGTCGTTACCAAAGATTGGCCAACTCATTGGTAGGGACCACACCACGGTGATGTATGCAAACAACAAAATCGCCGAGTTGATGAAAGAACGCCGGTCGGTATACAACCAGGTGACCGACCTCACACACATCATTAAACAATCGTCGCGTTAGTTCTACAGTGGTCCGCGAACACCCCTGTGGATAAGCGTCTTTATTCCACAACAACTAACCGAATCTTTGGGATAACTATTTTGATCTCACCTGTCGTTTTCTTTCCATTCGTTGATGTCAACAGGTTGTTGACAAATTTCACCGTTGTAGTTCCGCCAGAGGTGGGCCCAAAATGATAGTTATCCACATATCCACCAGTGTTAAGACGATTAACGTACTTAAGAAGAGAAAGTTAGATCGATAACGAAAGGGCATTTTGTCCGTCATGTGTGTGTGACACAATAAGAGACCGAACAAATGTCGAGAGGTGTGTAGTGAAATTTCAATCCAACAAAGATGTCTTGTCGCAGGCCGTCATTTTTGTGACGAAGCTGCTCACCTCTAAAAACACGAACCCCACCCTCGCGGGCGTACGTATCGACACGACCGACGCCGGTATTACTTTTGCTTCGTTTGATCATGACATTTCAACCCGGACAACAATCGATGGGGATGTTAATTCCATGGGCTCTGTGCTTGTCTCCGGCAAACTTCTCGCAGACATTGTGACTCGACTCCCAGCGGACACAGTGACCGTTTCACTCCAGGAAAATAAACTGATTGTTTCTTCGGGTACGGCCAAGTTTAATATGTCGGTTATGCCTCTCAATGAATATCCGAACCTTCCTGAAGTCCCTGCCGCTATTGGCAGTTTCGACGGCGAGCAGCTCGCTGAGGCAATCGCTCAAGTGGGAGTAGCGGCACTCAAAGACGATGGTCAGCCCGCGATCATGAACATTTCGGTGGAACTATCAGCCGAAAACATCTCGTTCACGGCCACCGACCGATATCGAATCGCATCTCGCGATGTCAAGTGGACGACGACCGGAATCACCGAACCACTACAAATCCTTGTGCCAGCAAGGGTGCTTATCGAAGCCGGGAAGATGTTCCAGTCCGACCAAACTGTAACGATGTCCCTCTTGTCCGGCGGAGACCGCGAACTTGTGGCTGTTTCGGCCGGTAACCGCATCGTGACGTCGTCGCTAGCCAAGGGGTCATTTCCCAAAGTCCGAGGATTGCTTGATGAAAAGGGAGGCGGTGCCGCCTACGCGATCGTATTGTCATCTGATCTGATCGATGCAACTCGGCGAGTGTCCTTAGTTCTTGAGCGGGACGGTGCCATTAAGTACACGTTCTCTAAGGATGGCGTGCTCTTGGAAACCAGCGCTGCTGAAACCGCCAGTGCCCAAGAAACCGTCGACGCCCACCTCGTCGGCGAAGATGTATTTGTGTGGCTTAAACCACGGCTCGTAATCGACGGGGTGGCTGGCGCGCACAGCGAATTTGTGCGACTAGGTTTCACACCATCATCGGACCCCGTCAAAGCTGGCCCAGTTCTTTTCACAGCACACTCATCGAAAGACTCAGAATCTATCGAACAGGCCTACCGGTATCTCATGCAGCCGAACCTGCTCAATCGCTAGGCCATGAGAATAATCTCCGCCGAACTCATCGGTTGGCGGAACTACGAACACCAGTCGCTCGAATTTGAGAGTTCCCCCACGATTCTCGTAGGTCCTAATGGCCAAGGTAAAACCAACTTCATCGAAGCGCTGGTTTATTCCGCCCTAGGACATTCACATCGCACCGCCAGTGATGCCATCCTGGTGAAAAGCGGCGCGCCGGAGGCGATTATTCGGTTGACCGTTCAGCACGAATCGCGTCGTCTAGCGGTCGACCTGCGGGTTACGGAATCAGGTGCAAATACTATTCGTGTGAACGGGACTGTTACCAAGAGACGGGAGCTTGCGCGACTGCTGCCACTCGTGTTGTTCGCCCCCGAGGACATGGATCTCGTAAGAGGCGAGCCCGAGCAACGGCGGACATTTCTCAACGACCTCCTGGCTGAGTCATCACCATCACTGGCTGGTGACATCGCTGATTACGATCGTGTTCTTCGACAGAGAAACACGCTTCTCAAGTCTCTCCGCACTACTCCCGCTAGTCCGAGCGGAACCCTCAACACATGGACGGAAAGCCTTATCATCCTTGCCACCCGAATAATGGTGGCGCGACGGGACATCGTCAACGCGCTGTCGCCTCGCCTGGGTGCCCACTACCAAGCCATCGCGTCGTCGTTAGACTTTGTATCGGTCACCATGTCTGAGTCGATTCCCGACGACATAGCCGAGCCGGATATCGCCCAAGCCCTGCGGTCGTTGTTTCACGTGAAACAACACGACGAGATTGATCGCGGATCAACCCTTTTCGGACCACATCGTGATGACATGTTAATTGTCCTTAATGACCTGCCGGCGCGGACCCATTCCAGCCAAGGTGAAGCATGGTCGTGCGCCCTCTCCTTGCGCTTGGCCCAGGTCGATATTCTGAGGCGCGATTCAATAGCGGGCGACCCGGTCGTGGTGCTCGACGACGTTTTCTCCGAACTCGACTCGGGTCGTCGCGCCCGACTAGGGGAACACCTGGCGGGCATAGAACATCTCATAATCACGGCCGCCGATGTGGCAACAATTCCAGCCTCGCTCATCGGCCGGCAACACACCGTACTTGGCGGGAGGATTGATGTCTGAATCACCGGCCAATCCCAGTGAAGCGATTCGCTTCTTCGAGCATTTGGTTGAAATTTTCTCTGGGCGCAAGCGCAGCCGCAATTCCGTAACAGCCGAGCTAAAGGGCTCCCTTCCTTTTGAGAAGGGACGAGACCCCAGGTTAATCGGGTCGATTGTTTCCCGAACGATTACCGAACGCGGATGGGCACCATTCTTGTCACGCGAATCCGTGATCGACCAATGGGAAGACATTGTCGGAATTGATGTCGCGGCACACACAGTCGCCGAGATTGACGAGGACCTCATTACCGTCCGATGTGACTCGTCCGCCTGGGCGACAAACCTTCGGCTAATGCGCCACGAGATTCTTGCGGAATTGCTCGCCAAATTTCCGAATTCGGGTATTGAGAAAATATCCGTCATAGGGCCGGGTGTCCCCAACAAAATTAGGGGTCCTCGTAGCGTCAAATGGCGCGGTCCGCGCGACACTTACGGATAAGTCACGTGATTTGATGATGCGCGCGAAAAAGGCGCGCACAGGCGCTAATTTCCCATCTCGCAGGTTCCTTTCGCGGTAGACTCAAACCCACAGGATGGGCCTCACGGGGTGCCGCAGAGGAGTTCTAATGGCCGAGTCAAAACCGAAGGCAAACCCCAACGATTATGGGGCCGAGAATATCCAAGTTCTCGAAGGCTTGGAGGCAGTTCGAAAGCGTCCCGGAATGTACATCGGGTCGACCGGAGAACGCGGTTTGCACCACCTTGTTTACGAAATCGTCGACAATTCCGTCGACGAAGCTCTCGCTGGTCACTGCTCTCTCATTCAGATCACAATTCTTCCGGACGGTGCCGTCCGCTGCATCGATAATGGGCGTGGCATTCCGGTTGATATGCACCCGACTGAGGGAAAATCTACGGTCGAGGTGGTTCTCACAATCCTTCACGCCGGCGGAAAATTCGGCGGCGGCGGATACGCCGTTTCGGGTGGACTTCACGGCGTCGGCTCGTCGGTTGTCAACGCCCTGTCAAGCCGTCTCGACGTAGCCGTCAGTCGTCAGGGAAACGTCTACTCCCAGACGTTCCACGATGGAGTACCGGTCAAGCCCCTCAAAAAAGGCGAGGCGACCGATTCCACAGGTACGACAATCACCTTTTGGCCCAACGCCGAAATCTTCGAGACGACCGATTTCGATTACGAGACTCTTCGAACCCGATTCCAGCAGATGGCGTTTCTCAACAAGGGTCTTCGAATTGACCTAACCGACGAACGAGCCGATGATCGCCACGACTCATTTTGTTATGAGCGCGGACTCATGGACTACGTGGAGTATCTCAACTCCGCAAAAAAGATTGAGGTTATTCACCCAGAAATCATCGGGCTTGAGTCCGAAGATAAGGATCGGACAATTTCGCTGGAACTTGCGATGCAATGGACGAATGCGTATTCCGAGAGCATCCACACCTACGCCAACACCATCAATACCCACGAAGGCGGAACTCACGAAGAAGGATTCCGTGCTGCATTGACTACGCTCATCAACAAGTACGCACGGGACAAGGGAATTCTCAAGGAAAAGGACGAGAACCTGTCGGGCGAAGACGTGCGCGAAGGATTGACAGCGGTCATTTCGGTGAAACTTGCTGAACCGCAGTTTGAGGGCCAAACGAAGACGAAACTAGGAAACACCGAGGCAAAGTCTTTCGTCCAGAAAGCAGTCGGCGACAAACTGGGTGATTGGTTTGATAGCCATCCAGTCGAGGCGAAAGAAATCATTCGAAAAGCGATTCAAGCGTCTGCCGCACGCATTGCCGCACGGAAAGCACGGGAACAAACCCGCCGTAAGGGGCTGCTTGAGTCCGGCGGGATGCCCGGCAAGCTGAAGGACTGCCAGTCCAAAGACCCATCGCTCTCCGAGATCTTCATTGTTGAGGGCGACAGCGCAGGGGGCTCGGCCGTTCAGGGTCGTAACCCCGAGACGCAAGCGATTTTGCCACTCCGCGGGAAAATCCTCAATGTTGAAAAAACGCGGCTCGATCGGGCTCTCGGAAACGCGGAAATCCAGGGGATGATTACCGCGTTTGGTGCGGGTATCGATACCGAATTCTCGCTGGAAAAAGTCCGGTATCACAAAATAGTGTTGATGGCCGATGCCGACGTGGATGGTCAACACATCACTACCCTCTTGCTCACCGTTCTGTTCCGATACATGCGCCCCTTGATTGATGCAGGATTCGTGTACCTCGCACAGCCACCGCTGTATCGACTCAAGTGGAGCAACCACGCGCATGAATACGTTTATTCCGATCGTGAACGTGATGCACTCATCGAATCCGGAACAAAGGCCGGCCACAAACTTCCCAAAGAAAACGGCATCCAGCGTTACAAGGGTCTGGGAGAGATGAACCACCAAGAACTGTGGGACACCACGATGAATCCGGATTCGCGAACGTTGCTGCAGGTTACCTTGAGTGACGCCGCCATCGCTGACACCGTCTTCTCGACCCTCATGGGGGAAGACGTCGGTGCCCGACGCACATTTATCCAGCAAAACGCTAAGGACGTTCGCTTCCTAGACATCTAGGAATCGAATAGAAAGACGCCGCGACATGACCGACGAACCCAGAGAACGTATCGAACCAGTTGATCTCCAGATGGAGATGCAGCGTTCGTATCTTGATTATGCGATGAGCGTTATCGTCGGACGAGCGTTGCCTGACGTTCGCGACGGTCTCAAACCCGTCCACCGACGAGTGATTTATGCGATGTTTGACGGCGGTTACCGACCAGACAAGTCATTTTCGAAGTGCTCCCGTGTTGTTGGCGATGTCATGGGTCAGTTTCACCCCCACGGAGACACGGCAATTTATGATGCGTTGGTTCGCCTCGTACAACCTTGGAGCCTCCGATATCCGCTCGCCTCGGGACAAGGAAACTTTGGTTCTCCGGGAAACGACGGCGCGGCCGCCCCTCGATACACCGAGACCCGAATGGCGCAGCTCGCGATGGAAATGGTTCGCGATATCGACGAGAACACCGTCGATTTTCAGGACAACTATGACGGGCAGACCAAAGAACCATCAGTTCTGCCGAGCCGTTTTCCCAACCTGCTGGTCAATGGATCGGTTGGTATCGCAGTGGGCATGGCGACCAACATTCCGCCACACAACCTTCGCGAAGTCAGTGAAGCTGCGCTCTGGCACCTTGCCAATCCCACCGCGTCGCGCGACGAATTGCTCGACGCGATTCTCCAACGGGTAAAGGGGCCAGACTTTCCCACCGGCGCGTTGATTGTCGGCACGACGGGAATCGACGAAGCGTACCGAACTGGACACGGATCGATCACCATGCGCGCCGTCGTCGAAACCGAGGAAATTCACGGCCGCACCTGTCTGGTCATTACTGAGCTTCCCTACCAGGTCAACCCAGACAATCTAGCGATGAAGATTGCCGACCTTGTCAAGGAGAACAAACTCCAGGGAATCGCGGACATTCGCGACGAATCAAGCGGTCGAACCGGTCAACGACTCGTTATCGTCCTTAAGCGAGATGCCGTGGCCAAGGTTGTTCTCAACAATCTTTACCGTCAAACCCAATTGCAAGACAACTTCGGCGCGAACATGCTCGCGATCGTTGACGGGGTTCCTCGAACCCTTCCCATCGACCAATTCATCACATATTGGGTCGAGCACCAAGTCAGTGTTATTGTGCGCCGCACCCAGTTCCGCCTCGACAAGGCGGAAGCGGACGCTCACATTTTGCGCGGTTATCTCAAGGCCCTCGATGCTCTCGATGCGGTCATCGCGTTAATCCGCAAATCACCCACGGTCGACGAAGCAAAAGAAGGACTAATAAAACTTCTTGCGCTGGACGACATTCAAGCGATGGCGATTCTCAACCTGCAACTTCGACGACTTGCCGCCCTAGAGCGTCAAAAAATTATGGATCAGGCCGCCGAAATCGAAATTCAGATTGCTGAATTCATTCGAATCCTCGCTGACGAAGAAGTCCAACGCGGAATCATCAGCTCAGAATTGACCCAAATAGTTGACAAGTATGGTGATGACCGGCGCACGGCAATCGTTCCGAGCGAGGGCGATCTGCGTAACGAGGACCTCATTCCAGAGGAAGAAATTGTTGTTACGGTCACTCGTGATGGTTACGTCAAGCGAACACGAAGTGACAACTATCGCTCTCAAAACCGTGGTGGTAAGGGCATCAAGGGCGCGAAATTGCGCGCCGACGACGTTGTGCAGCACTTCCTAGTGACGACGACTCACCATTGGTTGTTGTTCTTCACCGACAAAGGCCGCGTGTATCGCGCCAAAGGCTTCGAGGTCACCGAGGCGGCGCGTGACGCGAAAGGTCAGCACATTGCAAACCTGCTCGCGCTCCTGCCAGGCGAATCGGTCGCACAAATACTCGACGTCCGAAATTATGCGGCAACGGAATATCTCGTTCTCGCAACGGGTAAAGGCCTGGTCAAAAAGTCAAAACTAACCGACTATGACACCAACCGAACTGGCGGAGTCTTTGCCATAGACCTTGCGGTAGAAAAAGGCAAAGACGGAAAAGCCGTTCTCAACGACGAGGGCCAACCGACGTATCTCGACGCGGTGGTGTCGGCGATGTTGGTCAATTCCGACAGCGAGATTTTGCTCGTGTCTAAAGCAGGAATGTCTCTTCGATTCGCCGCAAACGACGCCAGCTTGCGCCCGACCGGTCGAAAGACGGCGGGTGTCAAGGGGCTCTCACTTCGCACTGGCGACGAATTGTTATCAGCTGCGGTCGTCTCTGACACCGGATACGTTTTCGTTGTGACCGAAAGCGGATTCGCAAAACGTACCGAAGTGAGCCAATACCGAGTTCAGAATCGTGGCGGGATTGGCATCAAGGTCGCGAAATTGACTGACGAACGAGGTGGATTAACTGGTGGCCTCATCGTGGACGATGATGACGAGGTCCTCGTCATCATGGAAGGGGGAAAGGTCGTCCGTTCGAGTGTCGACGGCGTTCCCGCTAAGGGTCGGGACACCATGGGCGTTGTATTCGCCCGCCCCGACGAGGGAGATCGTATCCTTGCGATCGCCCGTAACGTCGAGCGTAATCTAGACTCGATTGAAGAAATTGATTCGGCGGAATCAGACGAATCAAACATGACAGAAATGGAAGACACCGACCATGAGTAAAGAATCCACGGAGAAGCAGATTCGGCTTCGCCTCGTTTACATCGACTTTTGGTCGGCGACGAGAAACTCCTTCATCGTTTCGCTGACGCTCTCGCTGGTCCTCGCCGTTGTTAACATTCTGGGTTGGCTCATTTTTACGGTTCTTGGTGTAGTTGACACATTGAACGGAATCGTGAGCTCGATAGTCGGAATCGACTTCATGGGGCTCACTAATCTCATGTCCTTCCCGTCGGTCCTAGTCTTCACGCTGATCCAGATCATCGCGAGTCTCGTGTGTGGAACGGCGATTGGAGGGTTCGCCGCCTTGGGGTTCAACTTCATCGCCCGCATCACCGGGGGAATACGGGTCGCGTTCACCAACGACTGAGCACACTGATCCATCTATTCGATTTTTGGGGCCGACCTAAATGCGATAGGCTCGGACAGGTTTAGGGGCTATAGCTCAGGTGGTTAGAGCGCTTCGCTGATAACGAAGAGGTCCCAGGTTCAAGTCCTGGTAGCCCCACTCGGTTTCCCGAAACCGCAAAAAACGGGGACTTAGCTCAATTGGTAGAGCGCCTGCTTTGCAAGCAGGAGGTCAGGGGTTCGATTCCCCTAGTCTCCACAACGAATAGACTTCGGTCGTGGCTAAACAATCCAGACTAGAACGCGGAATGAGCGACATCCTCGACAACTGGGGTGAACGGATCACGTCAGTGGTAGGAACTATGTGGGCCGCAATCGCTTTCACAGTCCTCGCGATCATTTCGCTTCCGGCGGCACTCGCCACAGGCGACCCCGTGATTATCGTCGCCTGGGTTGCGCAGACCTTTCTGCAACTTGTTTTACTCCCCATCATCATGGTTGGTCAAAACGTACAGTCTCGAAAAACGGAACGTCGCGATAATGAGACGCACGCAGCGGTAATGGCTGCGCATCGCGAGACTCAACAGATACTCGCAGAGATACATGCCGCGAGATCTCCGCGGGCCAAGTAGACGGTCACACAATGTCTCGTCGCGCAATCCTATTGTTTCTCGCAGTTGGTGTGGCCTGGGGTATCCCCTACTATTTCATCGCCGTCGCCAACGAATCATTTAGCACTCCCAGTATTGTGTGGCTTCGCGTCACAATCGGCGCCCTAATACTGCTTCCAATTGTTATCTATCGGGGTGATTTTCGAGAGACACTGAAGAACTGGCGCGGAGTGCTGTTGTTTGCAACGCTTGAAATGGTAGGCCCCTGGTACCTCATCACTGAAGCGGAGCGAACCACGGCGAGTAGCCTCGCAGGTCTCATGATGACCACCATCCCATTCATTGCAGCATTCATCACCGGGACGTTCCTCGGAGACCGCGCCGCCCGTCACCCAGCCACCATCACCGGTTTGGTCATCGGATTCGTCGGTGTGTTTTCACTCGTCGGAATCGATGCACTCAGCGGAGCGATCGATATCGTCCCCGTGGCGATGTTGGCGGTCTCGGCCGTCTGTTATGCCATCGCGCCGATTGCGGCGGGTCGCACGATGCCAAATGTGTCAGGACTTTCACTGTCCGCCGTGGCACTGGCGATGGTGTCCGTCATCTATGCTCCGTTTGCCATGGTTTCACTCCCAGCGGACATCGCGAAAGGCCCGGAGCTTGGCGGGTGGGCGTCGATTGTCGTGCTCGGTGCCGTCAGCTCAGCTATCGCTTTTGTCTTGTTTTTCGAGTTGATCAAACACGTCGGCCCGCGTCGGGCGACGCTTATCACCTATATCAACCTTCTGGTCGCTTCAATCTTGGGCATTGTTTTCCTGAGCGAACCGCTCACGACCGGGATTCTGATCGGGCTTCCGCTGGTCGTAGTCGGTTCGTATCTAGCGGGGCGCGATCGTCCACCCAAAGCCACCCGCCACAATAGGGCGGTGTAACGGTTAAGTCTTCACGGGCAACCAAATGCTAGGGGGATGGCGGTCGCGGCAGTCGAACAGTGGCCACAACTCCTGAACCGCCGCGACCCGGTACGAGGGTCGCGGACCCCCCACTCAATTCAACGAGGTGTTTGACGATTGCGAGACCAAGGCCACTTCCGTCCTTGGTCGAGTCCGCCCGCCAGAAGCGATCGAATGCGCGGTTGCATTGATCCGCAGTCATCCCGGTGCCCGCATCAATCACGGCTAGCTCGATTTCGTCGTTGAGTTCGCGGACTCGGACCAATACCGCTGTCCCTTCGGGAGAATGACCTATGGCGTTGTCCACGAGGTTGTCAAGAATCTGTTCGGGAGCGCTCGATAAGGCGGTGCCGACAGCATGTTCGGGGCCTTCGTAAGCGATAGTGACATCACGTTCTTCAGCAAGCGCTCTCCAATTTTCAACTCGGTCAAGAGCGAGAACAGCAAGATCTACGGGCACGACATCGTGAGAACCACCCTCGGATCGAGCGATAGCAAGGAGCCCTTCGACAATGGACGTGAGTCGTTCGACCTCGATTTCTGCGTCACCGAGACGCGCGTCAGCTGATACCGGGTCGAGCAGCAGCGCTTCGCGGGCACGTTCGATTCGCAACAACAATGCTGTGAGTGGAGTGCGTAATTGATGAGAGGCATCGGACGCAAAGGCACGTTGCTGTCTGATGAGAGAATCTAGTTTTGTGGCCATGGAATTGAAGGCTGCAGCCAGAGATCGAATCTCATGCGGGCCGGCGTCTTCCGGCAGACGGCCCGAGAAGTCACCGAGCGCCAGCGCGTTAACCTGGGATTCAACGCGTCGGAGTGGGCGAGTGACCAGTCCCGACACGACAAATGACATTACGGCCGCAAGCAAAAGGGACCCACCGGCTACCCACCAGAGGATCGCGGTCTTCTTGGCAACCGCCAGGTCGATTTCGCCGTGACGGAACGACAGGCGGACGGCCCCATAGACCGACGAACCGTTGATGATTGGAACTGAAACATAGACAAGGTTGGATTGGAGGGTGTCTGACCATCGCTCACCCGATGTCACATTCCCCAGAAGCGCGCTCGCTATCTCGGGACGATTCGAATAATCAGCTCCCAGTGAAAGTTCGTTGGGGTCGCTCGTGAGCACACCGATTCCCGCTGAATCGACCACAATCACCTGAGTGTTGCCGGCGGCGGCATACGTGTTGACCAGTATCGCGAGTGTCGGGTCAACGCGACCAGGTGTTTCGAGGAGCGTCTCAACTCGACCACCGAGAATAAATGCATCCCGTTGATATTCAGTGATGATTCGATCTTGTTCCGACGCCGAAACGTAAGCAACGACCGCCGCACCTTGGGCGACAAGAAGTATGCAACTAACACCGACGATGGACGCAAGGAAAATGCGTCTCACGACACGATCCTCAGAGTGAATCCGACGCCACGCACCGATTCAACCCACTCGGGGTCACCGAGTTTCTTGCGAATGCTGGCGACATGTGCGTCCAGCGTTTTCGTCGTCCCGTACCACGTCGTTTGCCACACATCACGCAGAATATCGGCCCTCCGAAAAACGGTGCCTGGTTCTCGTGCCAGATAAGTGAGTAGGTCAAACTCTTTCGGGGTGAATGCGACGGATTTCTCACCAATACTCGCGGTGCGAGATTTGGTGTCGATGACGAGAGCGCCGACCTCGATGTGTGTCACCGGTGCGACCGTTCCGCTGGCGCGCCGTATGACTGCGTGAATGCGCGCGACGAGCTCTTTGATGCCAAAAGGCTTGACGACATAGTCGTCAGCACCCATGTTGAGCACGGTCACGCGATCCATTTCGGTTTCGCGAGCGCTCGCCACGATGATGGGCACATGTGAGAAGGTTCGAATCTGACGGCACACTTCGGTTCCGTCAATATCCGGGAGTCCGAGGTCGAGAATTACCGTGGTGATTCCGCCACCTCGAACCTTCGCAACGGCTTCCCTCCCGAGAACCACGTGTGTCACCGTAAATCCGTTGTCGCGCAGTCCGTCGACGAGGGCGTCGGCAATAGCCCGATCGTCTTCTACCAGCAAAATCGTCATGCTTAGAGAGTGCCACGATTCCGAGCACTTGTGACGCTAGCCCGCGAAAACCTTGGACGTTTCTTTACCAAAGTACGTTGTTAGCCCCTCACCAACACGAGAAACTGAGGATATGAACATACAAGGCCCCCTCATCCTTCTCGGCATGACTGCAACCACTGGTGTTGGACTCGGAACGGTAGCGGTGAACTCCGGAGCGATTGATATCGAGGACGTTTCGGGACTCCTTTCGGGCACCACCAACGCGGTATCAGGTCCGGTTGCAGGAGCCGCTAACTCCTTTGGACCAGCGGCATCCCCAGACTCGCCACAGATGACGGCTTCAGGAACCGTTCCGGCGCTCGACACATCACTCGCTCAGGTAACAATCGACGGAGCATCGGGTGCATCAAGCACGACTTACGATCCCGGAACTACGGGAGCGTCTTCGGGAACGAACTCGGGTACGTCCCACGGCACAAGTTCAGGCTCAACCGGAGGGTCGAATGGATCGAACTCAGGCTCGAACTCAGGCTCGAACTCAGGTAACAACTCGGGAGCGTCGAACGGGTCAAACTCTGGATCGTCGCACGGAACGAGTTCTGGTTCAACCGGTGGATCGTCGAGCGGCACAAATAATGGCGACGACGACGACGGTCACGAGGACCACGAAGACAACGAACACGACGATGACGGAGATGACTACTAATGGCTATGTTTATCGCTACTAAGGCACGAATCCTGGTGACAGTTGCGACCGCTGGTGCAATGTTTGCGGGAGTCGCGGCACTTCAGGCTCAAGCCCAGGAAACGACGGCACTGGCAAATCCCGCAGAATCCGCGCCGACGATTACCCCATCAACGATCGTCGCCCCGACGCCTACCGCTACCAGCACTAAGAAAAAGAACAAGAAGGTGACGACGCCGGCCGTTGTGGCGCCGACGCCTGCCGCGCCTGCGAAGGCTGCACCTGCTCCGGCAAAGAAACCGGCCCCAAAGAACCATGGCAGCTCTGGTGGCTCCAAGTAGGAAGTCACACTCATCGATTGCGTCGGATGCGATTCGGGCGGCTCAAGGTGAGGCCGGCGCTCAAACCGTCTCACGCACATTCTTCACAATGGGAACCGTTGCTAACCTCGTTCTCGTTGGCGGAACAGAAGAGATGCTTGACGATCTAGTTCGAACTGCCGAATTCTTGCAGTCTTTGTGGAGTCGGTTCTTGCCCGAATCGGACATAACGAGACTCAACAGCGCGGAAGGGTCCCCCGTCACGGTTAATCCGTTGACTGCGAAACTTGTGAGCGAGATGTTGGCTGCCCGCGCGCTCACTGATGGCGAATACGACCCAACGATATTGCCCAAACTGTTGGCGGAAGGCTATGCGGCATCGCGAGTGAATCCATCAAATATCACGGTTCTACCCGCCAGTGCGCGTTGGCCGATTGAGATGACCGGCACAACAATTCAGGACAACATCGTCACACTCCCGATTGGTGTCACTCTCGACTCGGGCGGCATCGGCAAGGGCATCGCCGCTGATTTTATCGCCACAATGGCGTTAGAACAGGGGGCTCTGGGAATCCTTGCCGAAATTGGCGGTGACGTTCGAATTGCGGGAACGCCACCGGATGGCAGTCACTGGCGAATCGACATTGAAGACCCTTTTGTCGAATCACGGTCAATCGCCCGGGTTAATCTGGCTGATGGCGCGGTTGCGACATCGAGTACGCTCAAGCGAACATGGGAAAACGGTGGCCGCACGGCGAATCACCTTATCGACGTTCATACCGGTCAATCGATGGCGTCCAATGTCGTCACCGTCTCGGTTGTCGCGATCTCAGCGGGAATCGCGGAAGTGATCACAAAGGCCGGATTTACACGCCGTAACTTTCTGACATGGGTGCCCACGCTGGGTGCGGCAGCGTTTGTCATCTATCGTGATGGTACGACGGCACAGACCATCAACTGGAAGGACTATTCGTGAATGACCCACACATCTGGTGGTATGTCTCTCGCGTGAGCGCACTCACCGCATGGGGTCTCATGTCATTTTCTCTCGTGTGGGGCGTCTTGCTGTCAAGTCGAGTCTTTCGCGGGCTCGACAACCCAGCATGGTTAAAGGATCTCCACAAATATCTCAGCACGCTGACGGTTCTCCTCGCTAGCGTTCACACGCTCGCCCTAACGCTTGACCCTTATGTTAAATTCGACGCAGCAGACCTTCTCATTCCAGGCGTCGCCACCTACGAGGGTGCAACAGAGCTGATTAATCTCGCGCTTGCTATCGGAGTCGTCGCAATGTGGGTTATGTCTGTCGTGTACCTCACCTCGTTAGTCATGGACAAGTTGCCACGAGCTCTCTGGAAAGCAATCCACTATGCGTCCTACCTTGTTTTCTTTGCCATCGGCATTCATGCAGCATTTTCGGGTTCTGATGTGGGCTCGTGGTGGTACGCGGCAGTTTCAGTCTTTGTCATTTCGATGGCCATGATTGCGCTCATGATCCGGTTCGCCGTAATCTCGCTGCGCGAACGGCGCGCGGTGGCGGATGCAAAGGTATCCGCACTTCGAAAGGCTGCTCAAGCCGAAAGAGACGCTGTGGTTCTCGAAAACCCCGACGAAGACAGTCGTGAAAAACGAACAATGGTTGTGCAAAAAGTCACACGTCAAGCTAAGGACGTTCTTGGAATTCGGCTCATCCCGGTTGGTGGAGGGCGAACCGCATGGTGGGATGCAGGATCACACATCACCCTCCACCTTCCCAACGGCTTGGAACGCCAGTATTCCCTCTGCGGAGACAGCGCCGACCGCACCGGTTACGACATCGCCGTCCTCGACACCCACGGACCAGAGGGTGGATCGACGTGGATACATAACAACGTACAAGCGGGAACGGTCATCACGGTCAGCGGGCCACGCAACCATTTCCCACTGGTCCCGGCTCGAACCTATTTGTTCATTGCCGGCGGAATTGGAATCACCCCGATCCGAGCCATGATTGAATCCCTCCCTGCAAAACGAGACTGGCACCTATTGTATTTGGGCAAGAACAAGGACGGGATGGCCTTTGCGGACCAGGTCGTGGCCGAATACGGAAAACGTGTCACTGTTCATGAATCTGACACAGTGGGCCGTTTCGACCTGTCGGCGTTGCTGGAATCTACCAACGCAGATGTCTATTGCTGCGGCCCCGAAACGCTGATGTCTGAGATTGAACAAAGAATCGAACGTAATCGAGCCCACGTAGAGCGCTTCAATCCGGTGCTCCGTGAAATTGAAGGAGGCGCAAAACCGTTTGTTGTGCGACTCGCGTCGTCGGGTCGAAAAATCAGCGTCGCTGCAAACGTCAGCATCACCGATGCGCTCGCAAAAGCGGGGGTACCCATTGACACGTCGTGCGGCAAAGGGGTTTGTGGCACGTGCGAGACTCGGATCGTTGATGGAAAACCGATTCACCTCGACAGCGTTATGTCTGATGCGGACAAAGACAAACTAGGAGTCATGTATCCCTGCGTGTCGCGCGCGGACAGTGCCGAAATTACTCTCGACGCTTAGTCGACATCGAACTCGTCATCAATCCAGGCGTCGTCATCGGTCCGTAGTACCTGCCATGCGACGTACGCGGCACCAGCGACAATCGCGACTGCAAGCCCCGTGGCGATAAAGGCACCAATCCCTGACTTTTTGGGCGCGAGCGAAGTTTTCTGAACGAGCTTCCGGCCCGCAAGGTGAGTCAAATCGGAAAGCAACTTGCCAGCGGACTCAAGAACGTCACGCTGACGGCCGAATGCAGAGTTTGCGGCATCACGAAGTAGGGCGCGTTCTCGCGAATACGACTTTGCCATCTTTACTCCTTCGACCTCTACATTATGACTCACCAATGTCTCGAGCGCACATCGAGACGAGGCAGAATAGACGTATGTCAATGCATACACAGACCGCAACAATCCACACCAATCACGGGGAAATCCGAATCAATCTGTTTGGAAATCACGCTCCGACTACGGTAGCGAACTTTGTTGGCCTTGCCGATGGAACCAAGGAATGGAACCACCCTCGGTCAGGAGAAAAGATGACCACGCCGCTATACACGGGTGTCGTCTTCCACCGAATCATCCCTGGTTTCATGATTCAAGGCGGCGATCCTCTCGGAATGGGTATTGGCGGTCCCGGCTACCAATTCGACGATGAGATTCACCCGGAATTGAACTTCGGCCAGCCTTTTATCGTGGCGATGGCTAACTCTGGCCCCGGCACAAATGGATCGCAGTTCTTCATCACCACCGCACCAACACCGTGGCTTCAGGCGAAACATACGATTTTCGGTGAAGTCGCGGACGACGAGTCCCGAGCCATTGTGACGGCAATCGAATCTGTTCCGACCGGGGCAAATGACAAGCCGATTGAGCCAGTCGTGATGTCGCACATCACGGTTTCGTGACAAACCAATTGTGGTCGAGTATTCGACAGAGTAGAACACCGGCCACATTTGCACTGTTGGGTTTGATTGCGCTCGGTTATGTTGCTCAACTCGTGTTTGGCGCATCCCTTGTGTATACCTTCGGGTTTTACCCGCCATTGATGTGGGCAGAACCATGGCGGATAATCACGTCGGCATTCATTCACAGCGGAATCGTGCATGTCATGTTCAACGGATACTCTCTGTGGGTTCTCGGCAACCTAATCGAGCGCGTAATTGGGCCGGCACGATTTCTGCTCGTCTTCACAGTGTCGGTCATCACCGGATGTCTCGCTGTCATGGTTCTCAGCCCAGAATCATTGACGGTCGGCGCATCGGCGGGAATCTTCGGCCTTTTTTCTGCGCTTTTCGTGATCAACCGAGGATTGGGTGGCAACAACGTGTCTCTTCTCGCCATCATTGGCCTCAACCTGGCAATTGGATTCGTCGTACCGGGAATCGCTTGGCAAGCTCACCTGGGCGGGCTAACCGGCGGACTTGTGACAACACTGTTACTGAAACGCACTCAACGCTGAGACAACTTATTCACAGGTTTATCCACATGAGTGGATAGTTACACCGTTGTAATTCGAGGCTAGCGCCAGCGAGTGGTCATCAGGAACCCGATGAACATCAAACCGAAACCGATAACGATATTGAGCGCGCCGACCGACGGAATCGGAAACAAACCGGCGCTGATATAGAACGTCAATATCCACGCGAGGCCGATGATCATGAAGCCGAACATAATGGGCTTGAACCAGATCGGGTTAGGTGTGTCGTGGGCGGCGCGCGACGAACCGTTGCTCGGGAAAGCGTCGTCGAGAGTTTTCTTTGCCATATCTTCAGCATACCGATACCCGATTGCGCTCGGAAACCGCAGTTACACTTGAAGACGTGCCTCCTCGATCCGACAAATCAAACTCTCGGTTACCCAAAACCGAATGGAGTCGTCGAACTTCCGCAAATTTGAATTCGGAGGTGACCGGCCGCACATATACGCTGCGAGAGCCACCGAAAATCAATAATCGGATTGACGAGATTGTGGCCCACAATCGCCCTCGATCCATCATTGATTGGCGGGGAATTGGGATTCTGGTCACGACAAGAGAGTTTGTCGACCGAGCAATCGGAATCGCTGGTGAAATGTTGATGACTGCTGGAATTTTTGTTCTCTTGTTTCTCGGTTGGCATGTGTGGTTCAACGATCTGGTTCAAGGCGCAGCCTCGGACAAGGCGTCTGCATCACTGTCACAACAGTGGCAGACCGTAACAAGCGGGCAGACTGAATTCGATCGCGCTATCGGTTCATCGGACGGCGCTTTTGGCACGTCAATGCCCCCAGTCATGCCGCGGGTGAACGAAGCCGATGCCTTTGCGAACCTTATCATTCCGCGTTTCGGCGACAGGTATGTGAGGACAATTGCGGAATCAGTTGATGTCGCAACGGTTCTGAACAACACCGCAACCTCTGTCGGTCATTATCCTTCTACCAATCTTCTCGGTGAGTTTGGAAACTTTGCGATTGCAGGGCACCGGACGACGTACGGCGCGGCATTTGGATGGGTCGATAACTTGCGAGTAGGTGACCGTATCTACATCGAAACCGAAAAAGGTTGGTACATCTATCGCTTTAGAAACTTGGAATTTGTCTACCCCAGTGAAATCGCTGTCCTAAATCCCGTGCCACAGTCGATTGTTGATGCACGAGAACGCATTCTGACGATTACAACTTGTCATCCAAAATTGTCGGCAGCGGAACGATTTATCGCCTACTCGGTTTTTGAATCCTTCGTTCCTCGGGAAAAAGGCACACCGACGGAGGTGTCGGCCGTGGTGGGTCGAGGGTAGGTCTCGTGCGACCTCGTCATGCGATAGATCGGAAGCGCAACACAGCGGGGCTAAGAGAGACTGTGAGTGACTTTCTCATCACAATCGGCGTCCTTGTGTCGTTTTTCTACCTGTGGTACGTCTGGTTTGGCGATCTCGTCGCGGACGCTCAGCAGGATGCAGCAGCCTCATCTCTCTCTGAATCGTGGGACATAACGGCACCCCGCGCCATTGAATTCGATCGGCAGAGCGGCAGTTCAAGGGGAATGGGCCGATCACCGAATCCGCCGGTCGTCCTAACGCTGTTACAGGGCATTCCATTTGCGACAATGATTGTCCCCAGATTCGGTGCACATTTTAAACGGACAATCGAAGAATCTGTCGACGTGAAGACTGTTCTCAACGATTCGACCACTGGCGTCGGGCATTACTCGTCAACGTCAGCACTCGGCGCGCTGGGGAAATTCGCGCTCGCCGCGCACCGAGGTACCTTCGGCGCATCATTCGGGCAAATCGATCAACTTCGAGTCGGTGACCGAATCTACATCGAGACGAATGAAGGCTGGTACGTCTATCGATTTCGCAACATGGAATTTGTCTATTCGAGTGAATCGACCGTGCTCAACGAAGTTCCAAAGCTGTCAGTTGTGGCGAAGGAACGAATACTCACCATGACGACATGCCACCCGAAAGGGACGATTTCAGAACGATTCGTCGCATACTCAATCTTTGAATCGTTCGTGCCGCGCGGAAGGGGCGCTCCATCCGAGGTAGCCGGCACTGGGTAAAATCCATGACAATGAACGTAGCGTCAAGTCAAATGGTCATCGCGCAACAAAATCACCGAAGGGAACCGACTGAATATGTACTCGGCACTGTGGCGAGTCCTTCCAGGACCACGTTGGCTAAAAATAATTGAGGCAGTCGTCCTCGGCATAGTTGTGCTGTCGCTGTGCGTTGAATGGGTCTTCCCATGGGTTGCAGAAAACTTCATTCAATCCGAATCGACGGTGGATCAGTGACGAGAATCTTCATTCTGGACAATTACGACTCATTCGTTTACACCCTCGCTGGGTATATTCGGCAGTTGGGGGCAGAAATCGACGTGATTCGAAACGATGGCTTTGACGAGGCCGAAATTTCTCAGCGGCTCGAAGGATTTGATGGAATTCTCATCTCACCCGGACCGGGAACACCTGGAGATGCAGGATTGTCGATTCCCATAATCCGCTACGCGTTGGCCCACAAAATCCCTTTACTAGGAGTGTGTCTCGGCCACCAGGCCATCGCCGAAGCAATGGGCGGTGTCGTGACGCACGCCGATGAATTGATGCATGGAAAGACCAGCGCGGTAGTCCACGAAAACTCGGTAATGTTCGACGGTGTGCCGAGCCCGTTTCGCGCGACTCGATATCATTCCCTCGCCATCGTCAACGGCACAATTCCATCGGAGCTTCGCATCACCGCTCGAACCGAGGGCGGGGTCATCATGGCGGTCGAACACGTTACCGCACCACTCTGGGGTGTACAGTTTCACCCCGAATCGGTAATGACGGAGGGCGGCTATACGATGATCGGAAACTGGCTCGAATCAACAGGAATGTCAGGCGTCTCACACCTTGCGCGAACGCTCAGTCCGCTTATGAACTCCTGAACTGTTAACCCGCGCAGTACACAATCGAAATCTTCGAATGCTGAGGGGCTTCACCCGTGATTGACTGCGAACCGATTTTCTGCCCTCCACAATTGGTGTCGGAGACCACGGTCACATCGAGCTGAAAGGACGACCCCTGAAGAATTCCCGTTGCTTGACTGACGCTCATCCCCACTACATCGGGGATGTCGATTTTGCCGTTAGAGACCACGATGTCGACGACACTTCCACCCGAAAGTTTGGTTCCGGCTTTAGGGTCACTCCCGACGACTTCGCCCACTAAAGCAGTTGGGGAATAGCCCGGCGTCACCTTCCCAACGGTAAATCCAGCTGCTTCGAGCGCCGCTGTCGCATTCGCCATTGTCATGAAATCGATGGACGGAACCGCGGTGACCGGTTTTCCGGAGGACTCAACAACGGTCACAATCTCTCCCACAGCGAGATTCACGCCGGCTTCGGGCGAGGTGGAAAGTACGGTGCCTTCGGGGACGGTTTCACTCACCTGAACACGTCGGATAACGGTGAGGCCCAGCGCTGTCAATTTGGACTGGGCCGTCTCGAACGACTCTGAAGTCACATCGGGCATCGTGACCGCGAGAGACCCGATGGTGTTACCTGAGTTTAACGTGAGCACCCAGTACATCATTCCGACAACCACCGTTCCAATGACCAAAAGCCCGGCCGCACCGAGTAGCACCCAACGGACAACATTTCCCTTCGGGGGCGTGTCGCTAGTGAGAAGTGGGCGAAGGTCGTTCAGGTCCATGTCTATTCCATCGGGGTTGGCGTTGTTGCTCAGCCCTGATTCTAGGGCGAAAGGCGAATCCCCACGCAGATCTGGCCCGCCCGTCGCGATTCTCGAAACGGGAACTGGCGGAGATTCGGGTGGTTTGGTTGCACGATCTGCACGATCGCTTCCAACCAGATTCGTTACCGACCTTAAGGCCATGGCAAACTCGCCAGCGGTCCGATATCGAGCATTGCGATCTTTCTCCAGCCCCTTGGCGATGACCATGTCCAATTCCGGCGACAATTCAGGGCGCCGACTGCGCGCACGGGGAGCTGTTTGGGTTACATGCTGGAACGCAATGGATACCGATGTGTCGCCGGTGAACAGGGGGGTCCCGGTGACCATTTCGAAAAGAACAACTGCAGTCGAATACAAGTCGCTGCGACCGTCAATGATGTCACCTTTTGCTTGTTCAGGAGAGAAATACTGAGCGGTGCCGACAATTGCCGAAGGGTCGTTTGTCGGATCTTCGATGGCTTGCGCGATCCCAAAGTCACACACCTTAACCAGCCCCGAATGGGTAATCATGACGTTTCCGGGTTTGATGTCCCGATGAATAATTCCCGATCGGTGGGACTCATCGAGCGCGTCAAGAATCCCTAACGCGATGTGCACCGCGACCTTCGGTTCGAAAGCGCCCGCATCCATCAGCCGTCGAAGGATTTTGCCATCAATGTACTCCATGATGATGAACGGAATGGGAATCTCTTCAGACACATCAGGAATTGTCTGCTCACCCGCGTCATACACGCGAACAATGTTTGGATGTCCCATCGCACTCACCGAATGTGCTTCGCGCTGGAACCGTTTGCGAGAATCGGCATCGACCGCCACTTCGGGTCGCAACGCCTTTATTGCGACTCGTCGCTGCAATCGAGTGTCGGTACCGACATAAACATTGGCCATGCCACCACGTCCAATCAATGCTTCAGGTCGATAACGATCACCGAAGAGAAACTCAGATTTGAGAACGGATTCCATTCCTATTGGCCGAGGCTGCGAATTGTCACTCAACAGCAATCACCAGATCCTCTGACGGATTAGACGCGAGGTGTCCGCAGCGCACAATATACGACACGCGAATTTCCGTGGTGTTTTCATCAATGACGAGATCGGCAGTAGTCGTCCGCGGCCCAAAGGTGCTGACGTTCGTGAATGAACCCCCGTTTACCGTGAATTCATAGGAATCGAGGTCAAAATCCGCAGGGCATTCGCTATACCTTGGCCAAGAGATGGTGATTGTTGATCCTGCGGTGTATGGACCGGCGCTCACCGTAAGAGCACCTGGAGACGTAGGCGTCGGAATCGTATCGAAGAAGTAGACCGCAATAAGCGTATTCAGGGAAACGCTACCTTGGGGATTGACTCGGTAGGCTGTCCCAACCAGATCAAGTGACGTCGCGATGTTTCCGGTCACGGCGTCGAGTCGAAGACCCATGCTGTCGAGCTTCTCGCTCACTTGGTTGATTGTCAGCCCAATGAATTCATCCTCGGTGATCACCACATTTCCTGACAATGGGTCGGACGGGCTCGGGCTCGGGACGGAGGAGCCCGTTGTTGATGGAGTCGGAGTAGGAGTCGGACTCGGGGCAGTCTCTGTTGGTCGGAAAACCAGTGCAGCAATGATTCCAATCAAAAGGACCGCCAGCGCGACGACGAGGCCGACGAGAGGCCACGTTCGGGGTAGGCGCGCAAATCGGCGGGGAGAAGCTGTTTCGCCCGTCGAAACAGACACGGGCAAGATGCGGGTTGAGGTGTCTTCAGTCATCTCCTGCGGTTCATCGTCTACGGCGGGAACGAGCGCCAACGCCTCACCAACGCGACCGCGCGTTATCGCAATAGCGGCGCGGGCGAGTTGGCGTGCCGACGTTGGGCGGCGTTCCGGTTTTTTGGCGAGACACGCAAGAATCAGATTCCGGACAGCTAGCGGGATACTTTCGGGCAGCGGGGGCGGTGGGTTTTTGATGTGCGCCATCGCAATCGCCACCTGGGATTCACCGGTAAACGGCCGCTTTCCGGCCAGTGCCTCATAGGCCACAACCCCGAGCGAATAGATGTCAGTGAGGGCGGTCGCCGATTTTCCCGAGGCTTGCTCCGGCGACAGATATTGAACCGTACCCATTACCTGTCCGGTCGCCGTCAAGGGAACTTGATCGACGGCCCGCGCAATCCCAAAATCGGTGATTTTTACCCGTCCATCGGGGGTGATTAACAGATTTCCGGGTTTTACATCCCGGTGAACAAGTCCGGCCTGGTGCGCAGCGTGGAGAGCCGATGCTGTTTGGGCGACGATGTCGAGAACTCGCTCGGCGGACAGGAAACGTTCTCGTTCGATGATCGTGGACAACGCCTCTCCCGGCACGAGTTCCATGACCAAGTACGCGCTTCCCTCCTCTTCACCGAAATCGTAAACACTGGCAATTCCCTCGTGATTGACGAGCGCAGCATGACGCGCCTCCGCTCGAAACCGCTCCCGGAAAGCCTTGTCGCCCAAGTATTCCTCTTTGAGAATTTTGATGGCAACCTGACGTTCAATGACTTTGTCTACTGCCTGCCAGACCTCACCCATTCCACCGATGGCGAGTCGGGCTTTCAATTCGTATCGTCCGCCGAAGACGTGTCCAATTTGAGGTCTCATTGTGCCAACACCGCCTCCATAATCTTGCGTGCGATGGGTGCGACGAGCGAGTTTCCGCTGGCAGATTGACCGAGGCCTCCGCCGTTTTCCACGACAACGACAACAGCGACACGCGGGTTTTCGGCTGGCGCAAACCCAGTAAACCAGAGCGTGTACGGCTGACCCTCTCCGTTTTCGGCAGTACCTGTCTTTCCGGCGACCGACACACCGCGAATTCGCGCTCCGCTGGCAACTCCGTTGGAGACGCCGGCGACCATCATGTCGCGAAGAACGCTCGCAGTGTCGGGACCAATCGGTGTCGAGTATTTAACGGGGGCGAATGGGGCGAGAGGCGAAAGATCGCGCGCGAGCACCGAGTCGACGATTGTGGGGGACATGAGGACACCGCCGTTAGCAATTGCGGAACTGACCATCGCAATTTGCAGTGGAGTCACGCGGACGTCGAACTGTCCGAACGCGGACAGCATCAACTGCGCCTCGTCCATTCCCGATGGGAATGTAGATGGAGTGACAACCATCGGAATTTCGACCGTCGCACCGAATCCGAACGCTTCGGCGTAGTCGTGAATTCGGGATTCACCGACGAGAGCGCCTATCTCGGCAAACGGGATGTTACACGACAAGCGCAACGCCGTGGCTATTGTCACCGATTCCTCGGGGCCACAGGAATTTCCGCTCCAGTTACGAATTGAGGAGCCACTGAGGGGTAATTTCAACTTCGCTGGGTTAGGCACGGTTGACCGTTCCGACATGATGCCCGAGTCGAGAGCGGCGGCGGCGACAACCAGTTTGAAGACAGATCCGGGGTGGTAGAGGTCACCAGTGATTGCACGATTAATCAATGGCTGGGACGCCGAATTGAGGAGACTCGTGTATTTCGAAAGAACCAATTCGTCGTTATGGGACGCCAGGTCGTTCGGGTCAAACGACGGTGTGCTGACGAGCGCCAAGATTCGCCCAGTCGACGGTTCGATGGCGATGGCGGCTCCCGTCAATTCGCCCAGAGCGTCACGGGCGGCTTGTTGAACGGCCGCATTAACGGTGAGTTTGACCGACGCTCCTCTCGGATCGGCGCCCGAAACGAGGGCCATGACTTGATCAAAAAACTGTGAGTTTGACTGGCCACTCAGTTTGTCGTTCATCGCAAACTCGAGTCCGCTTAGTCCTTGGTTGATCGTGTAATACCCCGTGATCGGTGCGTACAGGCCGCCACCGTGGTAAGTGCGTTGGTAGCGATAGACGTCGTCGGCGAGAACTGACTCGGCGATGAGGGTTGAACCAACGAGAATCGATCCGCGTTCCGTTGCATAAGAGTCGTATACGGTGCGGACATTTCGGGGGTCTACCCGAAGGTTGTCTACCTGAAACACCTGAATGACGGTCGCTGATACGAAAAGAGCACCGAAAAGCACGCCTATTCCCAGGCTTACGCGATTTAGCTCCTTGATCATGTCCCCGCGACCTCTTCGCGTTGGTGACGAACCGTGTCGCTGAGACGCAAGAGCAGCGCGACGATTATCCAGTTCGCTACGAGTGACGACCCACCAGCTGCGAGGAACGGTGTGGTGAGTCCCGTCACCGGGATTACTCGGGTGACTCCGCCGACCACGATAAAGACTTGTAGTGCGATGACAAAGGTGAGCCCAACTGCGAGGAGCCGGCCGAAGTCATCCGATCCATTGATGCCAATCCGAATTCCTCGCGCGACAAAAAGCATGAATAACGTGAGAATCGCGAAGACGCCAATGAGACCGAGTTCTTCACCGAGGCTCGCCATAATGTAGTCCGATTCGGCGAGGGGGACGATTCCAGGGTGACCTGCGCCGAGCCCTGTTCCCACAATTCCGCCAGACGCAAATCCGAACAGTCCTTGAACGAGCTGGTAGGAACCACCGACAGCGTCATAGTTTTCCTGGTTGAACGAATCGAGCCAGGCTGCGAAGCGACCCTGAACGTAGGTAAGGAATTGGCTCGCGATGAGTGCACCTGTTCCGAACAGCCCCCCGCCGACGACAAACCAGATGGCACGACCAGTGGCGACGTACATGAGGACGAGGAAGAGGCCGAAATACAAGAGGGATGTTCCGAGGTCGCGCTGGAAGATCAGGACGAGCATTGCAACACCCCAGACAACGAAAATTGGACCGAGGTCCTTAATTCGAGGCCAGGTTACCCCAAACATTCGTTTTCCGACGACCGACAGGGAGTCTCGCGCAGTGACGAGATAACCGGCAAAGAAGAGCGCTAGAGCGATTTTGCCGATTTCGCCCGGCTGGAAGGTGACGAAACCGAGGTTGACCCACAACCGTGCGCCGTTGATGGTCGTGCCAATGAAAGGGACGAGCGGCAGCATCAGAAGACCAACGCCGACGAGCATCCACACGTAGCGATAGCGCTGCAGCACGCGGTGGTTGCGAACGACAACGATGACAACGATCGCCACGACGATCGCGATTGCGGTCCACACCATCTGCCTAGTCGCGTTTGCCTGCCATCCGGTCAGTCCAGCAGAAAGATCAAGTCGATGGATCATTGCAATCCCGAGTCCATTGAGAAGCGTCACGATGGGCAAGATGAGCGGGTCGGCATCGCGGGCAACAAATCGTTGTGCGATGTGCATGGCGAGCACAATTACGCCTAGTCCTAGAGTCAACCCGATGATGGGTGGATTGAGTTTTCCTGTCGCACCGAGGTCGACGAGCGCCAGCGCGGCCGATGTCACAATCATCGCAAAGATGATGAGCGTTGCCTCGAGGTTCCTCAACTTGGTGGGCACCTTAAGACGCAGCATCAGCTGTTCGGTGATCGTTGAATACTCGGTGCTATTGGGACTGAGAGACATACTCAATCCTTTCGACGACAAGCAGAGCTTGTTTCAGGCTTAACACGGGGATGGTTAGATCGACAGACGTTCGGACGAATTGAGATAGTGACGTCAAAGGGATATTGGTGTCGCGCACGACCGTATTGAGTGGGATTGATCCAAAGTCGGCGTTGACGCCTCGGTAGATCACGACGCTGTCCTTGTCGGATCCGACGAAGAACTGCGACTGCGTCCAGACGTAACCGTAGATGCCGCCAAAGCCAAGCAGTGCGAGTGCACTGGTGAGATAGATCGTCCAACGCAGTCGACGTTTCGCCGCCCGCCGTTTGTCCTCGGCAATTAGCGTGTCGAGATAGTCGGCAGTTTCGAAGTGTTCCTCTTCGTCCAAGGTTGCACCGGGAAAAAAGATTCGCGACGTAATTTTGGGAAGGCGCTGAGTGATCGTGTCAAAGATGAGCGGTTGGGACGCTGCTCCGACGAGCATTGGTTTGGCGGTCGCACTCATATTGGTCTCGTTGACGCCTGCTATCACCACCGTCACGTTGTCGGGGGCACCGCGTTCGAGAGCAAGGTTGATGAGTTTGCTGGCAGCTTTGGAAGCATCCGGTTCTGATCTGAGAACGGTGGCGATGGCATTCTCGGTAACGTAACCGCACAAGCCGTCCGAACACAACATCCATCGGTCGCCAGGTTCGGTGTCGAGCACTGCGGTGTCGACATCAACACTCCCCGCGACATCCCCCAACACACGCATGAGAACATTTCGGCGAGGGTGCACTAAAGCTTCCTCCGCCGTAATGCGTCCTGTTTCGACGAGTTTCTGCACAAACGTGTGGTCGGTTGTGATTTGTTCGAGAACACCATTGCGCAGGCGGTAGATACGAGAATCTCCGATATGCGCAATGACCACCTGGTTATTGTGACGAAGAAGCGCGCTTACCGTCGTCCCCATACCCGAGAGGTCGGGGTGTTCGCGAACCGCCTCGATTAGTTCGGCAGCACTGTTCTTCACCGATTCCACGAGTCGTTGTTGAGCGATTTCTACTGATTCAAATCTCTCGTCCGCGAACGCTGTGACGGCCTGAGTCGCGAGCGAACTGGCAACGTCACCACCCGCGTGCCCACCCATCCCATCGGCAACGAGGAAAAGGTGCGTGCCGGCATAACCCGAATCTTGATTGCTTGCTCGGACTCGTCCGATGTGACTGCTCGCCACCGAAAGGACGCGGGCGTCCACTATGGCCTCAGTTCAAAAATCGTCGAGCCAACGGACACAGGCGTATACATCGGAACGGGAGTAGGGACACTGACGCGCTGGTTATCGACAAATGTTCCATTGGTGGAGCCCAAGTCTTGAATGACCCAGTCACCGTTCCACAATTGCAGGCGCGCGTGGTTGGTTGAGGTGTATTCGTCGCGGATGACGAGCCCTGATTGTGCGCTGCGACCGATAGTGAGTTTGTCCGACTCGAGTGGGATTTCAAGCCCCTCACGAGCGCCCGCGACGATCACAATTTTCTGGGCCGGGTTCGATGCCGATGTGGTGGCTACTGGCGGAAGGAATGGCGACGACTCGGCGCCGGGGTTATGGGTGATGTCTCCTTGCTGGCGGTCGCCTCGGCGAACATAGTGGCGGAACAGATCGCTGCGCAACGCGAACACAATGGCGAAGACGAAAACCCACATCAACGCGAGAAAACCAAAGCGGAGTACGAAAAGAGTTAGCTCACTCACGCCGAAACCCCCGGAAGAATTCGGAAGACCAGTTGTGTTCCGCCAATTTGAATGACGTCACCCTGATCGAGTGGCGATGTTGTCACCCTAGTTCCGTTGAGTTTGGTCCCATTAGTCGACTTCAAGTCTTCCAAGCCCGCGATTGTGCCACTCCACAGGATACGAGCGTGGTGACGCGACGCACCGATGTCGCTGAGGATGACCGTCGCCGTCGAACCTCGACCGATGATGATTTCGGAGCCGGTCAGGTGAACGGTTTCGCCATTGATCTCGAGGGCGGGGTGCCATTCCGACACCGCGTCGAGAGCCTGAGACGCGACCTTGATTACCCCACGCGCGATGTCTGACGCGGCGACAATCGTGATGGAGACGGGGGCGGTAAAGCTATAGCGCTGACGGGTCGCATACGCACGGACTCCGTCCGTCAATTCACCAATCAGAACGGCGCCGTGAGCGTTGAGTGGCTCAAAGTCCTCTGAATTGAGCCCGACGGTGTAGGCGTGAGGAGCGAGGATTCGATCACGCTGGACGACGACTGCGTGCGAATCAATCTCTCGCTTGAGTGCCGCGATAATCTCAATTGGCTGAACACCACCCCGAAAAGACTTGGCGAAAGCGCCGCTGACGAGTCGCTCAAGACCACGTTCAACGTTGTCCAATAA
>Ga0114979_10000224_pt1 | contig 37557 bp, 52 predicted proteins | sample S_140625_EF_Meta_FD_87315 | JGI IMG/M metagenome (GOLD analysis project Ga0114979, IMG submission 87315) | Freshwater microbial communities from Lake Simoncouche, Canada to study carbon cycling - S_140625_EF_MetaG | ecosystem: Environmental > Aquatic > Freshwater > Lake | place: Lake...
CACGCGCCCGCCGCGCTATTCGCGCCCGCCCGCTAAGCCTTATTCTATATAGCTCTATGCAATTAATCGCCCGCTAAGCCTTATAGCTTGGGGCTACCTAGGGTTTACCCACCCCCCTAGGGCCTTGCGCCCGGCTGTTGTGGCTGGGGAGGTATCACGAACAATTTTTTTTCTATTAGCAGACGCGCCCCCAAGCTTTTTAATTTTTATTTTTTATTAAAAAGTGATAACATCCGAGTCATGTTCCAAAGCTTCCCCTACGAACCTCGCAAGCTCGAAGCCACCGAAGCGCGATTAGAGGCGATAATAAAAGCCGCTAAGCTCGGCCTTAAGGGTGACTCTTTAGCTTTAGCGGCTGGCATGACGCCAACCGAGTACCGCCAATTAGTGTTGTTTGATCCCATTGCTGAATACGCTGAACTCAAAGGGAGGGCAGAAGGTGAACGTGAAATGGCCGAAGTCTTGCATACTGCTGCAAAAGAAGGCGACACCAAGTCAGCCCTCGCCATCCTGCAACACCAACACGGCTGGGTCGCCAAACAACAACTCTCTATCGACGTTGATCAGCGCATCTCAATCACCGCTGCTCTCGAACAAGCGCAGTCAAGAGTCATTGACGCTCTTACAAGCCAAGAAGCAGAAGTTGTAGAGTACAAACCAATTAAACAAAAGAGTCTAAAAGCAGCCTAAATGCAAACTACCCGCTATTCCGCGCAAGATGAACAAGAACTCATGGCACGGTTGTGGAGTCCAGCTATTAAAGACAATCCACTAGCGTTCGTGATGTTTGCGTTCCCGTGGGGGCAAACTGGCACTCCGCTAGAACACTTCACTGGGCCACGCAAGTGGCAGCGCCAGGTCTTGCAAGACCTAGCCGATCACATCAAAGCGAACAATGGCAAGGTGGACTTTGATGTTATGCGCCTAGCGATAGCGTCTGGCCGTGGTATTGGCAAGTCGGCACTAGTCAGTTGGCTAGTCTTATGGATGATGACAACACGCATTGGCTCGACAGTCATTGTTAGTGCTAACTCAGAATCACAGCTTAGGTCAGTGACTTGGGCTGAGATCACTAAATGGTCGTCCATGTCAATCAACACCTACTGGTGGGAGATATCCGCAACCCGCGTCATGCCTGCCAAATGGCTCACTGAACTAGTTGAGCGTGACCTTAAGAAAGGCACACGCTACTGGAACTTGGAAGGCAGACTGTGGTCGGCTGAGAATCCGGACTCTTTCGCTGGAGTCCACAACTATGATGGCGTAATGGTGGTGTTTGATGAAGCATCGGGTATTGATGACTCCATCTGGGCTGTTACTTCAGGGTTCTTTACAGAGAACACACCCAATCGCTTTTGGTGTTGTTTCTCTAACCCACGGCGTAATACAGGCTATTTCTATGAAGCCATTGAAGGTAGCAAACGGGACTTTTGGCAATCTAGGCAGGTAGATGCTAGAGATGTAGAAGGCACCGACAAGAATGTCTATAACCAGATCATTGAAGAATACGGCCCTGATTCTTACCAAGCGCACGTTGAAGTCTATGGTTCGTTCCCATCGGAAGGTGACGATCAGTTCATCTCATCCACGCTAGTAGATGAAGCCATGAAACGGGACAAATGGCAGGATGACTCCGCGCCCATCGTAATGGGTGTTGATCCAGCCCGCTTTGGCTCAGACTCAACAGTTATTGCGGTGCGTCAAGGCAGGGACATCGTGGAGATACGCAAGTTCAAAGGCGACGATACGATGGTTGTGGTTGGTCATGTGATTGAAGCAATTGAGCAGTATGAACCAGCAATCGTGGCAATTGACGAAGGTGGGCTAGGCGCAGGCGTAGTAGATAGATTGAAAGAACAACGCTACAAGATCAGGGGTGTAAACTTTGCAAATAAATCACGCAACCCTATGATGTACGGCAACATGAGGGCGCAGATTTGGGGGCAGATGAAGGATTGGCTCAAATCTGCAAGCATCCCCAAAGAAAAAACGCTTAAGACTGATCTGATTAGCCCGCTGATGAAGCCTGACTCTAAGGGTGCCATTTACTTGGAAAGCAAAAAAGACATGAAGGCTAGAGGACTAGCGTCCCCTGACAGCGCCGATGCTATTGCACTAACTTTTGCGTTTCCTGTTGCACATCGGGAAAGTAAAGGTACAATCCGAAAATCAACGTATCAATCACAGGGCGCAGCCCTTAACTCATGGATGGGATCATAATGGCAACTAAACCTGGACTCTACGCAAATATTCACGCAAAAGCTGCTCGTATCAAGGCGGGTAGCGGCGAAAAAATGAGAAAGCCGGGGAGCGCAGGCGCGCCCACAGCTAAAGACTTTAAGCAATCAGTTAAAACTGCTAAAAAAGGTAAGTAAAATGTGGAACACTGTTTTAGCAATTTTTAACTTTGGCCGTAAAAAATCTAAACTTAAGGAGCAGCCATGCCTCTCAAAAAAAGCCCCAGCAAAGAAGCCTTCCGTCAAAACGTCCGCGCCGAAGTCAAAAGCGGCAAGCCCGTCAAGCAAGCGGTTGCCATTGCGTACAGCGTCAAGCGTGAAGCCTCGAAAGGCAAAAGCAAAAAATGAGTCTAAAACCTCTAAGTAATTGTGTTTTAATTCGTCAAGACACAGAAAAATTATCTGAGTTAATAGTTTTACCCCAAAATAAATTATTTAGCGGTATCATAGTGGCAATTGGTGAAGGCAAGAAAAATCCGAAAGGACATATTGAGCCTATGAACGTCAAAGAAGGCGACCATGTGCTATTCGGTGAATTTTCCGGGCAAAAGGTCACAGTCGATGGCGAGGAACTGCTTATGATGCGTGAGCCTGATGTGATCGGAATACTAAATGGCGTATGACCAAACTTCAATGAATATCGTCGGCAAAGTAGCCGACGTAGGCAGTAACCCTACTACTACTCCAAATGAGCAGTCTGATACGCTTGCAACAATGCGCCATCGCTTTCAAATGGCGATGTCGGCGTACTCTGAATCAAGAGAAGATGAACTAGATGATCTTCGTTTTATGGCTGGTTCGCCAGACAATCAATGGCAATGGCCTGCTGACGTATTGGCAACGCGTGGCTCTGTTCAAGGACAGACTATTAACGCAAGACCTTGCCTAACAATTAATAAATTACCGCAACACGTCAAACAAGTTACTAATGAGCAACGTCAGAATCGACCCTCTGGAAAAGTAATTCCTGCGGACGATAAAGGCGATATTGAAGTAGCAGAAATATTTGAGGGTATGGTTCGCCATATCGAGTATATGTCTGACGCCGATGTAGTCTATGACACTGCTTGCGAAAATCAAGTAACGTATGGCGAAGGTTATTTTCGCATTTTGACTGAGTTTTGCTACGATGATTCTTTTGATCAAGACATTCGTTTAGGTCGTATTCGTAACGCGTTTAGCGTTTACATGGATCCAATGATCCAAGACCCTGCTGGTTGCGACGCTGAATGGTGTTTTATTAGCCAAGATATTGAAAAAGACGAATATGAGCGTCAATATCCTGATGCGGCGCCCATTACATCCATTATGTCCCAAGGTGTAGGCGATGATTCCTTAAGCCAATGGTTAAACGAAAACACAATCCGTATTGTTGAGTATTTTTACTATACACATACCCCAACTAAGCTTAATTTGTACCCAGGCAACCAATCGTTTTACGATGGCAGCCCTGAAGATAAGCAAATGAAACAAATGGGCTTAAAACCCATCAAATCTCGCACTGTAGATGTAAAAAAAGTCATGTGGATGAAGTCCAATGGCTATGAAGTGTTGCAAGAACAAGAATGGGCAGGCAAATGGATACCTGTGATTCGTGTAATTGGCAATGAATTTGAAGTAGATGGCCGTATTTATGTGTCCGGCTTGGTAAGAAATGCCAAAGATGCACAGCGTATGTACAACTACTGGGTATCCCAAGAAGCTGAAATGCTTGCCTTGGCTCCAAAAGCACCGTTTATAGGTTATGGCGGTCAATTTGAAGGATATGAACAACAATGGAAAACTGCAAACACGACCAATTGGCCGTATTTGGAAGTTAATCCTGACGTTACTGATGGATTAGGTGCAACTTTGCCGCTTCCACAACGCGCTCCACCTCCTTTGGCACAAACTGGACTTATCCAAGCCAAAATGGGCGCGTCTGATGATATCAAGTCCACAACTGGACAGTATGACTCGAGCTTAGGTGCCACAAGCAACGAACGCTCGGGGAAAGCTATTCTTGCCCGCGAACGCCAAGGTGATGTAGGTACATTCCATTACGGCGACAACCTGACTAAAGCAATTCGCTTTGCAACCCGTCAGTTAATCGACTTGATTCCCAAAATTTACGATACCGAGCGTATTGCTCGTATAGTAGGCGTAGATGGTGAAGTATCAATGGTTAAATTAAACCCTGAGCAACCTGAACCAGTTAAGAAAATTGTTGACCAACAAGGTATTGTGATTGAAAAAGTCTACAACCCTAGCGTTGGTGTGTACGATGTGGTAGCTACTACAGGCCCAGGCTACATGACTAAACGTCAAGAAGCTATGGAAGCAATGGCTCAGATTTTGCAAGGCAATCCTCAGCTATGGGCTGTTGCAGGCGATTTATTTGTTAAGAATATGGATTGGCCTGGCGCGCAAGAGATGGCTAAACGCTTAGAAAAAACCATTGATCCAAAACTTATGTCCAATACAGACGAAGATCCTGCTTTGCAAGCTGCTCAACAGCAGATTCAAGCAATGGGTCAAGAAATGGAAGGTATGCACCAAATGTTGCAAAACGTGGGTAAATCCATTGAAATGCAAGAGTTGGAACGTAAAGACTTTGAAGCGCAAATCAAGCTATTTGATGCTGAAACTAAGCGTTTATCAGCTATTCAAGCATCTATGTCACCCGAACAAATCCAAGATATTGTTATGGGAACCGTGCATGGAATGATGGTTAACGGCGATCTTGTAACTGAAATGCAACGTGATACCGCAATGGATATGCAAGAAGAAGATCAAAAAGAGATGCAAATGGAACAACCTATGCAACCGCAAGGTCAACCAATGCCGCCTGAACAAATGCCACCACAAGGGACGCCACAATGAAATGTTCTGATTTTGTAGGAATTTTGTTCCTAGCCCGTGATGTAACCCATTCGGTTCATTTAAATACCCGTAGCTACGCAAAACATAAAGCTTTGCAAAAATTTTACGAGAGTATTATTGATTTGGCAGACTCCTTTGCCGAGGCATACCAGGGACGGCATGGTTTGATTGGCCCAATTAGCTTAATGTCAGCTAAAAAGACTAGTAATGTCATTGAGTTCTTAGAATCACAGCTTGCAGAGATTGAATCTGTGCGATACGATGTTGTCGATAAAAGTGATAGTTCAATGCAACAATTGATTGATAATATCATTGAGTTATATCTTTCAACCCTTTATAAACTTCGCTTTTTGGCGTAAGGAACTGACATGGCACTATATAAACAATTATCTGCTACTAACCAAGTAAAAATTGGTGGCGGCAAACTATACGGTATTTCTGTATCTTCTACTTCTAGTGGTACTCTTGTCATTTATGACAGCGCTACTGCAAGTACAAACGATCCAAAAATTGCTAATACAATTACTGTAACCGCAGGCACACAATACCTTAGCTTCCCCGCTGGAATTTGGTTTAGCAAAGGTTTATATATTGTTGCTGCAAATACTATAGAATTTACTGTAGTTTACGAGTAATATACGGATTAAATCGTACTGGTGCGATACACCAGGGTTTCTTAAGGAAACATCGAAATGGACGAAAGTCAAGAAGTAGTACCAGCGGAAGTATCCGCGCCAGAGCAGGTGGCAACGGCTGCACCTGAACCTGAAGTAACAGCGCCGGAAGCAGCAGAGCCAGCAGCAGAAGCACCCAAGACCTTCTCACAAGAAGAACTTGATGCCGCTATTGGTAAAAGACTTGCTAGAGAGCAACGTAAGTGGGAAAGAGAACAGGCAGCTAGAGCGACAGAAGCACAAGCTCGAAAAGCCCCAGTAGAAATCCCGCCGATTGAGCAGTTTAATTCGCCTGATGAATATGCTGAAGTTTTGGCAGAACGTAAGGCAGAAGAATTGCTTGCTAGGCGTGAACAAGCTAGGATGCAGTCTGAGATCATTGAGTCCTACCACGACAAAGAAGAAGATGCGCGGAATAAGTATGATGACTTTGAACAAGTCGCATATAACCCCAAGCTTCCAATCACTGACGCGATGGCTCAAACGATTCAAGCTTCAGAAGTTGGCCCCGATATGGCTTATTACCTAGGGTCTAATCCAAAAGAAGCCGAACGTATTTCTCGTTTATCACCACTCCAGCAGGCCAAAGAATTAGGGAAAATTGAGGCTAAATTAGCTGATAACCCAGTAGTAAAAAAGACTTCGAGCGCCCCAGCACCAATTGCTCCGATTACGGCGAGATCCACTGGATCTCCAGCAACAGACACAACGGATCCTCGTGCCATTAAAAGCATGACGACTTCAGAGTGGATTGAAGCTGATCGCCAACGTCAGATCAAGAAGTGGGAAGCGCAGAGAAACCGCTAACTATTTTTTAATTAGGACTTTATTATGTCAAATTCGATCTTAACCATCGACATGATTACAAGAAAAGCTCTCGAAATCCTCGAGAACAACCTTGTACTCACACGTAACGTAAACCGCCAGTATGACGATTCTTTCGCTGTTGAAGGCGCAAAAATTGGTTCTACTCTCCGTATCCGCTTACCAGACCGCGCTTTGGTAACTGACGGTGCCGCCTTGCAAGTTCAAGACGACAACGAACAGTACACAACTTTGACTGTAGCGTCACAAAAGCATATTGGTGTTAACTTCACCTCTGCTGAATTGACAATGCAGTTAGATGACTTTGCAGAGCGTGTTTTGAAACCACGTATCTCTCAGTTGGCTTCTTCTATTGATGCTGACGTAGCTAATAGCTACAAAGCAGTTTATAGCTCAGTTGGTACACCTGGCACAACTCCTTCTACTTCATTGGTGCTGTTACAAGCTCAACAGAAGTTGAACGAAAATGCTGCTGTTATGTCCCCACGTTACGCTACTGTTAACCCAGCAGCTAACGCAGGTTTGGTTGAAGGTATGAAAGGTCTGTTTAATCCTACAGACACAATCAGCCGTCAATTCAAGAATGGCATGATGGGTATGGGTGTATTGGGCTTTGAAGAAATCAACATGAGCCAATCTATCAAGCAACATACAACTGGTTCTTGGGGTACAACTATCACTGTAACTACAACTGTTGCTACTGAAGGTCAAGCTACTTTAGGTATTAGCTTTACTGGCTCTAGCAAGACTTGGAACGTAGGTGATGTATTCACAATCGCTAACGTATACGCTGTTAACCCACAAACCCGTGAGTCTACTGGTAGCTTGCAACAGTTCACTGTAACTGCTGCTGCGTCTGGTTCATCCACAGCTACTTTGTCTATTAGCCCAGCTATCTACACCTCTGCTAACGCTCTTGCAACTGTGGATTCATTCCCAGTAGCTACTGCTGCGGTAACGATGTTAGGTTCTTCTGCTACTCAGTACGCTCAAAACTTGGTTTACCACAAAGATGCGATTACTTTTGCAACCGCTGACTTGTTGTTGCCACAAGGTGTTGACATGGCTTCACGTCAAGTTCACAACGGTATCTCTATGCGTGTTGTACGTCAGTACGACATCAATAATGACCGTTTACCTTGCCGTATTGACGTTCTGTATGGCTTTAGCACGATTCGTCCAGCAATGGCTTGCCGTATCTGGGGTTAATCAAAATGCTCCCGCGCAAGCGGGGGCTTTTTAAACTTATTTTTTAAGGAAACATATCATGGCACTACCTAATGGCGCTGGCGGTTACCAATTTGGTGACGGCAATTTATCTGAAGTAGATTTAATAATTCAAGCTGCTCCTGTAGCTTTGACAACTGGCGTAACTTTGACTGCTGCTCAAGTAACAAACGGCATCATTCTTGGCAGCCCAGGTGCAAGCGCAGTTTCTTATCAACTCCCAACTTGTGCTGATTTGGATACGCTAGTTTCTAGCGCTAAAACAAATAGCTCATTTGATTTCTCAGTAATTAACGTAGATGGCAATACATCTGGTGTTATTACTTTGACAACAAATACTGGCTGGACTTTAGTTGGTCTGATGACTGTTGTTGCTACGGCTGGTACAGCCCAATCTTTCCGCGCTCGTAAAACAGGCGACGGTACTTGGACTCTCTACCGCATGGCTTAATGTAATACCCCGCCCTTCGGGGCGGGTTTTATAAAGGAAAAATTATGCCTAATACCAAACCTATTGGTGTAGCGTATGAAGATCAACAGTTAGACGGCGCTATCATCGGTAAATCTGGTGGTACTGCTGGCTTTTTTGGCACAAATCCTGTGACCAAAGGTGCTGCTTTGACTACTGCGCTAACATCTATTACTGCTACAGCCCCAGGTACGCCTGACTATGCTATTGCTAACCTTACAGTTACTACGCCGTATGGTTTTGCTTCAGCAGATGAAGGTCAAACTGTGTTGACAGTTATTGCAAATTTGCAAGCCCGCGTAAACCAATTAGAATCACGTTTACAAGCTTACGGTTTGTTAGCTTAATAAAATAGGGGGTTCGCCCCCTATCTAACTAAAAAAATTATGCCTATAATTTATTTAAAACATCCTATTCATGGCACTAAAGTTGCTACAATGGATGCCGAAGCAGAATACGACGAATCAAATGGTTGGACACGCTACGAATTGGACACGCAACCAGAAATCGTAGAAGAAATTGTAAAAGAAGTGATTGCGGCTCCTGTTAATACACTGGATGTAAAAAGACGTCGTAAAACTGCACAGTAAGGAGTTGTTATGGCCACTACAGCCGCCGATCAAATAAACGGAGCATTACGCTTAATCGGGATGCTTGCCGAAGGCGAAACACCTTCTGCGGCTACTGCCCAAGATTCCCTTAATGCTTTGAATCAAATGATTGATTCATGGAATATTGAGCGTCTGTCTGTCTTTTCTACCCAAGATCAAGTTTTTACTTGGACGCCTAATCAAATTCATAGAACGCTTGGCCCAACAGGTAACTTTGTTGGAAACCGCCCCATTCTATTGGATGATGCAACCTATTTTAAAGATCCAACCAACGGTATTTCGTTTGGTATTAAGATTATTAACCAACAGCAATATGACGGTATTGCGGTTAAAACGGTAACTTCCACTTATCCACAAGTAATTTGGATTAACATGGATTATCCTAATATTGATATGTACGTGTACCCAGTACCTACAAAAGCGTTGGAATGGCACTTTATTTCGGTTACTGAGTTAACTCAACCAGCTAGCCTTTCAACTACTTTGGCTTTCCCACCAGGCTATTTAAGATGCTTTAAATACAACTTAGCTTGCGAAATTGCTAACGAATTTGGTGTTGAACCGCCGCCTAATGTGGCTCGTATTGCGATGACTTCTAAACGCAACCTTAAACGGATCAATAATCCTGACGACATTATGGCGCTCCCTTACAGCATTGTCGCTACTCGTCAACGCTTTAATATCTTTGCTGGTAACTACTAGGATTAACTATGTCAAATGTAACCATATCTCAACTACCAGTAGCTACATCGGCAACCGGAGGGGATTTATTTCCTATTCAACAAGGTGCTACTACTAAACAATTAAGCAACGCCAATTTGTTTACTAATTCCGCTTTAATTACGCCCTTATTAGGCACGCCCCAATCAGGCTTATTAACTAATTGCACAGGTTTGCCTTTAACTACTGGCATTATAGGAACTCTACCTGTAGCCAATGGCGGCACAGGTATTACTAGCTTAGGCGCAGGCATTGCTACTTTTTTAGGCACACCGTCCTCTGCTAATTTAGCCGCCGCCGTAACAAATGAAACAGGTACAGGTTCTTTAGTATTTGCTACAAGTCCTACACTTGTTACCCCTGTTTTAGGTACACCCGCAAGCGGCGATTTAAGCAATTGCACAGGTAGCCCTACACTAACTAATTTAAAATATTCAGGTTTATTAGCTACTACGGCTGCTGCACCTACAGTTGCTTCTGCAACTACTATTGCGCCAACTAAGGCAATTACTTTTATTTCAGGTACAACTGCCATTGTAACAATTACTGCGCCTAGCCCTATTTCTACAGGTGGCGGGTCTATTACGCTTATTCCTACAGGTATTTTTACTTGGACAGCAGCAGGTAATATTGCTCTTGCAGGCACCGCAGTAGTTAGCAAAGCCTTGACGCTTGTGTATGATGTAACCACTGCCAAGTGGTATCCATCCTACACTGCATAAGGACGCAATATGCTCACCCCTATCTTAGGACAAGCTTATACGGCTCGGTCGGTTAACGCTGCGGACAACCGCATGATTAACTTATTTCCAGAAGCAATTCCCGAAGGTGGTCAAACAGGTGGTTTTCTTAACCGCGCCCCAGGGCTTCGTTTTTTAACTGCTGTTGGTACTGGCCCCATCCGCGGGCTTTGGACACACACAACGGCTGGTTTAGACGCTTATGTTGTGTCTGGCGATAGTTTTTATAAAGTCGATACTAATTTTAATGCTACTTTACTAGGCACTGTTAGCGGTACTGGCCCAGTATCTATTGCTGATAGCGGTACTCAGATATTTTTAGCGTGTAACCCAGATGCTTACGTTTATACCGAATCTACTAATACCTTTGTAAAAGTAACCGACCCTGATTTTGCAGGCGCAGCTACGGTTTGTTACATTGATGGTTACTTTGCTTTTAATCAGCCTAATAGCCAAATTATTTGGGTGACAGATATTCTTAACGGCACGGTTATTAATCCTTTAGCGTTTGGCGCCGCCGAAAGTTCTCCAGACAAAGTAGTAGCCGTAGTTAACAACAACCGTGAAGTCTGGGTGTTTGGTTCTGGCACTACTGAAGTTTGGTATGACGCAGCTACTACTCCTTTTCCATTAGCCCCTATTCAAGGCGCATACAACGAAATTGGTTGCGTTGCACCATTTTCAATTGCTAAGTTAGATAATAGTTTGTTTTGGCTTGGCGCTGATCCGCGTGGCTACGGTATTGTTTATCGTAATCAAGGCTATACAGGTAAACGTATATCTACCCACGCCGTAGAATACGCTATTCAACAATACGGTGATATTACAGACGCCGTAGCGTATACATATCAAGAAGAAGGCCATGCTTTTTACGTTTTAAATTTCCCAACAGCTAATAAAACTTGGGTTTATGATGTATCTACAAATGCTTGGCATGAACGGGCTAGTTGGTTTAACGGCTCATTTGCGCGTCATCGTGGTCAATGTCAAATGAATTTTGATAGCCAAACTATTGTTGGCGACTATGAAAATGGCAATTTATATGCTCTTGATTTAAACGTATACGCTGATAATGGCGATACGCAAAAATGGGTACGTTCATGGCGTCCGTTGCCACCTAATCAAAATAATCTTAAACGTACGGCTCAGCATACCCTTCAATTAGATTGTCAGTCTGGCGTAGGAATTAACACTAGTATTGTTGGTGATTCAACTGTAGCTTATTTTGTTGCAACGCAAGTTAATGTTTCTTACCCAGACAATGTTATTACTAATAGCGGTGATTATTTAGTCTTTTCAATGACTAATATTCCTAGCGGTGGTACTGAAACGGGGCAAGGCAACGATCCTCAAGTCATGCTTCGTTGGTCTGACGATGGAGGTCATACTTGGTCAAGTGAACATTGGATTTCAATGGGTAAAATTGGTGAATATGGTTATCGTGCTATTTGGCGCCGCCTTGGAATGACTACAAAGCTCCGTGACCGCATTTATGAAATTTCTGGTACTGACCCTAACAAAATCACTATTGTGGGCGCAGAGCTATTTTTAAGCGGTACAAATGCTTGATATAACCCTTCTTCCATCGGCTAAAGTACCGTTAATTTATTCCGATACTAACGGAATGACAACTGAATGGTATCGTTTTTTTTGGAATGTCTATGGGTTTACAGGAGATGCCACAGGCGCCGTACCAGTTAACAAAGGTGGTACAGGGTTAACAAGCATTGGTAACCACCAACTTATTATTGGTAATAGCGCGGGTGTTTTTGAGCGCACAGAATTAATTGGTAGCGGCATTACAATTACCTATGCGCCTGGCACAACTACATTAGCTATTGGCAACTCAGGTGTTACACCAGGTACTTATGGCTCGGCCTCGGCTGTCGGTCAGTTTACCGTAGATGCTAAAGGTACTTTAGTTTTTGCTCAAAACATAACAATTGCTATTAACGCTAATCAAATTACTAGCGGAACAATTGCCTCTGCTCGTATTTCTGGATCTTATACAGGTATTACAGGTGTTGGTACGTTAACTGCGGGCATTTGGAACGCAAACACTATTGATACAAACTACGGCGGTACCGGATTAACAAGTTTTACTTCAGGTGGCGCTTTATACGCTACTTCTACTTCTGTTCTTACAAGTGGCACCCTGCCTGTAACTGCTGGCGGTACAGGTCAATCTAGTTTTACTAATGGTCAATTGTTGATTGGTAACACTACAGGCAATACCCTTACTAAAGCTACTTTGACTGCTGGTACAGGTATCAGTATTACTAATGGTGCTGGCGCCATTACAATTACCAATTCTTCCCCATCACTAGGTGGAGATGTAGTTGGCCCTGCTTCCGCTACTGATAACGCTATAGCTAGATTTGACACCACTACAGGCAAATTAATACAAAACTCTGTAGTCACAATTGGTGATACAGGTGCAGCTACAGGTTTTACTACACTTTCTGCTTCTACTAGCGTTACAACACCTATTGTCCAAGCGTCAAATTCTGCTGGTTTAGCGCTTAAAAACGCAGGTGGAACAACTCAAATGAGCGTAGGCGCTGGCGGCGGCGATAATATGTCCATCAATGTTTCTACCAATTTAAACGGTACAAACGCTCAGATTGACATTAGCCCTACTGGTACAGGCCATGTCCATATAAAGCCTAGCGGTACAGGTGCAGTAGAAATAGCACCTACAAACGCTGGAACAATGAACAACATGGTTATTGGCGGCGCAACGCCTTTAGCTATTACAGGCACAACCATTACAGCTACAACTTTTAATGGATCTGGTTCAGGTCTTACTTCTATTCCTAACTCAGCGTTAACCAACAGCACTATCTCGGGCGTAGCCCTCGGCGGTAACTTGTTTAGCCTTACGGCTGGTACAGGCGTATCGTTTAGCGCTGGTACAACCTATAACGGTTCTACAGCTATTACTATTAACGCTACAGGTACGGGCGGTACGGTCACTAGCGTTACAGGTACGGCGCCGGTAAGTGTAGCCACAGGCACAACTACCCCCGTAATTAGCATGGCCGCAGCAAATACCACTACAAACGGCTATTTGACTTCTACCGATTGGAATACCTTTAATAATAAAGGTAGTGGATCAGTTACTAGCGTAGCCCAATCATTTACGGGTGGTTTAATTTCTGTAGCTGGGTCACCAATTACTACTTCAGGTACTTTAGCTTTAACCGTAGCGGGGACTTCTGGCGGTATTCCTTATTTTTCAAGTGCAACAACCTGGGCATCTTCAGCCGCTTTAACTCAATATGGCGTTATTTATGGCGGCGGTGCGGGCGCGGCGCCTGTTTCAACTGCTGCGGGTACAACAGGTCAAGTTCTTATTGCAACAACTAGCGGCGCCCCTACATGGGGTTCAATCCCAACTACCGCCGCTGTAACTTCATTAAATTTTGGTACTACTGGCTTTACTCCATCAACAGCAACAACAGGCGCAATTACCGTTGCTGGCACATTAGTTGCAGCCAATGGCGGTACAGGGCAATCTAGTTATGCTGTAGGCGATATTCTTTACGCTTCTACTACTACAGCTTTAAGCAAATTAGCTGACGTAGCTACAGGTAATGCCCTTATTTCTGGAGGCGTTGGTGTTGCCCCTAGTTATGGAAAAATTGGCCTTACAACGCATATTTCAGGTACTTTAGCAGTTGGAAATGGTGGCACAGGGCTAACTACTTTAACCGCTGGCTATATTCCTTACGGCAATGGCACAAGCGCATTTAGCTCTAGCTCTACGTTAACATATAGCGGGACTAGCTTAACTGCGGGGAATTTTTCTCCATCAAGTTCAACAGGGCCTATTAATGGAATGTTTTTACCAGCAGCAAATAATTTAGGCTTTAATAATAATAGTGGAGAAGCAGCAAGATTTGATGCTAATAGCAATTTTTTAATTGGTACAACTTCTGCAACTGGCTCGTCAACAAATTTGCGCGCAATTGTTGGAGGCTTATTAAAAACATCGAGTGGTTCAACTTCAACAGCAAATAATACTTTTACAACTATTTTTACTGCCCCGTCACTTAATAATGGCACTTATATAGTAAGCTGTAACTTACCCGCGGCGGATCCAACAAACTTTAGTGCAGTATCATTAGTAACCGTAGATGCCACAGTTTTGAGAGCAACAGCTTTACAAACAGCGGGGCTTTTAGCAATTCAAATAAGCGGGCAAGATATTCAAGCAAAACAACAAACAGGCACTACAGCTAATATTCTTTGGACTGTAACGCGTGTTTCTTAATTAAGGAAATAAGATGTCAACCCTAATACCAAAATTTGACTTTAAAAATGGCGGAAGCACTCCTGCTGGCGCTATTAATCGACCAATTAATGACAAACTATCAGACTTTGTTAGTGTAAAAGATTTTGGAGCCTTAGGCGACGGATCTACAGACGACACAGTTGCTATTCAAGCCGCTATAGATTATTTATCTCCTTTAGGTGGAACATTGTATTTTCCGCAAGGCGCGTACATTGTCAGCGATGCAAACGCCGATAATGCTTGTTTAGTTATTACTGCACCTATTCAAATTTTAGGTGCAGGCGCGTTTTATACAACTATTCAACCCGCAGCAAGCGTTGCTAGTACAGTAAACACAATTTTGGTAAACCCAAATACAGGGTATGACCAAACTTTAATGAGTTTTAGCAATATTTCGTTAGGAAATCTAAGCAACGGAACTAGAACAGGCAATCATGGTATTTATTGTTTAACTTTAAACGTAGGGCAATATTTGCCTAAATTTACCGTAGAAAATTGTAGTATTCAACAAGGCGGTGGATACGCTATCTATCACTTAAACGATAACGTCGATAACATAAACGGCGGTATGTATGCAGCGTATATTAACAATAATGCGTTAAAAGGTGGTATTAAATTAGAAAATAGTGGCGATAGCATTGTTATATCTAATAATGTACTTTCAGGGACAGGGACAGGTGTAGATGCCGCGTTAACATCGGGCGCATCGTTGCTATCAATTTTAGATAATAATATTACTACTACTAATTCCGCTATTATTATTCGTAGCGGTATACGCGTAAACATTTTGCGAAATAACATTGAACATTTTACGGTAGGTTCAAATAGTAATTCTGTAATAGATATTTTGTCAACGGGCGGTACTTATACTGCGGGTGTTATTCAACAAAATTTAGTATCTGCTTTTGGTTCTACTGATGCTACAAAGCTTATTAGTATTAATGAAGCACGCGGAACTTTAATTCAAGATAATACTTTTTTAGCTGGCTTTGGTGGAATTACAGCTATTACTATTAGTTCTACTTGTACTAGTTTAAGAATCGGTGCAAATGCTTATAACGCCGCTATAACTACAAAAGTTAACGATTCTGGTAATGGAACTATGGGTGTTGTAAAAACACCTACACTACTTAATAGTTGGGTAGCAAATTCTGTTTCCGAAACACCTACGTACTACAAAGATTTGTCAGGAACAGTAATTATTAATGGCTCAATAAAAAGTGGAACTACAACCTACGGAACAACAGTATTTCAACTTCCTGCTGGTTTTACACCCCCTACTGGAACAGCTATTGTTTCTTCACAATTTGCAAATAATGGATCAGGTAATGTACCTGGATATATCATTATTGATGATGCGGGGACTGTAGCTTTTGGACAAGGCGGAAATACTTTAATGTCTATTTCATCTAGCTTTTTAGCAAATAATGGCGCTAATTCTATTTCTCCTGAATAACTTAGATGACACTTAACGCAATTCAGCATAAAATGCTTAACAAATACCTAACTGGAGCTATCTATGGCCGTTAATCTTTCCCCTGTAGGCGGCGTAGCTGCTCAGTTTTTTGACAATAGCGGTCAGGTATTGACGGGCGGTCTGCTCTATACTTACCTAGCTGGTACAACTACACCTGCTACGACCTATACAACTTCTACTGGTCTTACCGCCCAGCCCAATCCAATCGTGCTTAACGCAGCCGGGCGCGTGCCTGATAGCGGTGAAGTTTGGCTATCTGATAATACTTTATATAAATTTGCGCTAAAAGACCAATATGGCGTACAGATTGCTACTTATGACAATATTAGCGGTATTAACTCTAATTTTGTATCGTATGGTACGCAAACGCAAACCATAACCGCAACGCAAGCGCAAACCGTATTTAGCTTAACTACTGTTACTTATACCCCTGCGGGCAATACTTTGTCTGTGTTTGTTAACGGCAGCAAACAAATTCTTACTACTAATTATGTTGAAACAAACTCTACTACTGTTACTTTTGTTTCAGGTTTAAATGTAGGTGATCTTGTTCAATTTACTACTATTGTGTCTAGTAATATAAACCCTACTAACGCAGGGACTACAGCACAAAGACCTGTTACAGGGCTTGTACCAGGCTTGCAATACTACGATACAACGCTTGGGATACCTATTTGGTATAACGGGACTGTTTGGAAAAATGCTGCTGGAACTACTGTTTAATATGCAATTAACTGCCATTACCGAACAAAAGGCCGCCACGTTTGACGTGGCTGTGCCTTTACGGGAAAAGGTAGAGCGTTTGCAAGAAACGCTATTGCAAATGCCACAAGCAGATGTGAAGTTTTTGCATGATTTTGAGCCTGGCAAGTATATTCGCACTATGATTGCCCCGCCTTGGTCGGTGATTGTTGGGGCTGAACACAAGACACCATACAAAGTTAGGCTTGAAAAAGGTACAATCGCAGTAAACATTGACGATGAAATTCATACGTTGACGGCGCCGCTAGAGTTTGACGCTCCCGCTGGCATTAAGCGTGTAGGACGCGTATTTGACGAAGAACTGGTTTGGGTAGATATTTACGATAACCTAGACGATTGCACTGATATTGAAGCAATTGAAGAACGGTTGTACATTATTCCTGAATGTGGGCTAATGTCTAACCCAGCAGCTTTAGAGCGTAGGAAACAACAAATTGATGCCGAACCATTAACTAATAGCGTTAAAATGCTTTTAGGCGATGGGTTTGGCTTTAGTAATAGGGAGAATTAATATGGCAGGCGGAATAACAGCAGCAGTCGTTGGGGGTGCAGCCATACTTGGCGGTGCCTATATGTCGTCAAGAGCGTCACAAAGCGCTGCTCAAACCCAAGCAGATGCCGCTAATAACGCTACCGCCGCCAATAGCGCCGCGTTAGAACGTCAAGCCGAGATGAGCTTACCGTATCGTACGGCAGGCGAAAAAGCGGTAAATCAACTATCTGAGATGACTCAGCCTGGCGGCGCAGCTACTAAAGAGTTTGCTTATGGGCCATTTGCTTATCAAGCTGACCCAGGTTACGCGTTTAGACTTAAAGAAGGCATGAACGCCATGAACGCTACGGCGGCGGCTAGAGGCGGTTTAATTTCTGGCAATGCCCTCAAAGCTGGTCAAATATACGGTCAAGAGATGGGTTCGCAAGAGTATGGTAATGCGTTTAACCGTTATTTAAGCAATTACAGCAACGCTCAAAACACGTTTCAATTAAACCGTAATAACTTGCTTGGGCCTCTACAGTTCTTATCTAGCCAAGGCCAAGCGTCTGCGGCCAACCAAGCCGCTAACGTAGGCAATATGGCGGCGTCTAACGCTGCATTGTCTACCGGCGCTGCCAATGCTCAAGCCGCGGGGCAGATTGGCTCTGCTAACGCTTACACTAACGCTATTGGTCAAGGCGTCGGCGCATATCAAATGAATCAGTTGATTAACCGATCTGCGTACAACAGCCCTACAAATACTAATATCCCTATGGCAACTGCTGAACAAGGCTACTACGGCCCTGGGTTAAATTATTAAGGAATAGCTATGCCAATTGATCCAAGTATCCCCCTCCAAGCCAAAGGCGTTCAATTACAAACCCCAATTAATCAATTGGGTATGATGAACGAAGCAATGAAATACAACGAAATGAATCGTTCTATTGATACGCAAAACAAATTGCGTGACCTTTATTCACAAGGTATTGATGTTGGTACGCCTGAAGGTTTTAAACAAGTTGCGGCGCTTGATCCTGCAACGGCGTTAAAACTTCGCGCGGATGCCTTACAAGGTCGTAAACTTGAAGGTGATATTAAAAAAACAGGTGTTGAAATTGACCAAAAAACTTTTGATTTAGTTAAACAAAAGATGTCTGATTTGGCATTTAACCCTTCAGATAACAACATTAAAGCGCATTTAGAAGATGGCATTTTGCGTAAAGAAGTAACGCCGCAACAAGCGCAAGCTACATGGCAAGCCGTATCTGCGTTGCCTTTAGACAAGCGAAGCGCTTATTTTACCGATTTAGGTATGAAAGCGGCTGAACGCGCACAAATACAAACTACACGCCGTGGTCAAGATATTAGCGCATCTACAGCTATACGTGGGCAAGATCTTACAAACGCTAGAGCGCTTGAAAATCAGGCGTTGCAGTACGGCCCAGACGTTGTGGCTAACACGGTCACGGACGCCGCAGGTAATGTAACTCAATTTAACCGTCAAGGCCAAGTTATTGGTAAGCCAGGTCAAGTTGGTAAGCCAAGCGCTACATACGAAAAAACGGCTGCGATGCAAAAACAAATGGGCCGAGATCTTGATTTGGCTATTACTGAAATTGGCAACGCCATTAAGCCAGGTGGTTTACTTGAGAAATCTACCGCCAGCGGTGCGGGTAAGCTTCGTGATGCGGCTGGTAATTTTATTGGTTACGCAACAGAAGGTTCAGTTGCAGCGGCTTCATTAAAACCAATTGCTGACTTAGGTCTTAAAATGGTACCGCGCTTTGAAGGCCCACAGTCTGATAAAGATACTGCGTCTTATAAAGAAGCTGCTGGTCAATTGGCAAACGAAAATTTACCTGTTGCTACAAGACGTGCGGCTGCTGAAACCGTTGTACGCTTAATGAAAGCTCGTAAAGGTCAGTTTGTTAATCAAACAATGGCAAACGAGGGTATTAACGCTGGTACACCTGCGTTGCCTGATGGCTTTACTCCAGATAAATAAGGGTCGTTATGGCACTTCAAACCGCTACTAATCCCCAAACAGGGGAGCGCCTTGCCTTAGTTGGTGATTCTTGGCAACCTATTACTCAATCAGCTACTAATAAAGAAGGTGTTAAAGCCTATTTAATTGGCGATAAATGGCTAACTGATACACCTGCTGAACCTGAAGCGCGTCAAAACGTTGGCGCTGAGCTACCCGCGTTTGCTAAAACTAGCCCTAACCTATATTCTGGTTTGGTAAAAACCCGTCAAATGCTTGGCCCTACTGCGGAAATGCTTGGCGGTGTTGGGGGTGGTGTGCTTGGCGCTCCTGGTGGCCCAGTTGGTGTTGTTGGCGGCTCTGCCCTTGGCTATGCTACAGCTAAAGAATTGCTCAATAAAGCTGACGTAGCCCTTGGATTAGCGCCTGCTGAAACAGGTGGTCAAGCTATGAGCCGCGCAGCGGGCAACGTCGCTGAAGGCGCTGCTTTTGAAGTAGCCGGCGGCGTGGTTGGTAAAGTGCTTAATAAGCTAGTAGACGCTGGTACGGCAGCGGTCGGTAAAGTTTTTGACCTCAACCAATTACCTAAACAATTGGCCGCTAAAGTAGTAAAAGAGTCATTTGAAACACCTCAAAACGTTGCTGCGGGGCGTAATGCGCTACAAGCAGCCGTTAAAGCTGGTGATAATGTAACGGCTCAACAAGCGCTTGCACAAGGCAAAGTAGTTGCGCCAGGCGCTCAGGCGCTAATACAAAAAGCACAGGCTAAAGTTGCACCGTCAATCCAAGCAACTAAAGATTTGGCTGATGAAGCTGCACGGATGTCTACCATTAAAGAAATTACGCCAGATCTTAAGTTAGGTATAGACACGCGTAGAGATGCCGCTAAGCCATTCTTTAAAGAAGCCGATGCAACTATTGTTCCAATTGATAAAGATTTATCCGATGTATTAGCTCGTATGCCTGAAGGCACTTTAACTGCTGCGGCTAAGATTGCCAAAATGGAAGGTCGCCCATTTGTAATGGGTAAGACTACAGCGCCGACAATGCAGCCTACTGGTGTGCTAGACGCAGCTGGTAATCCTGTAATGCGTGAGGTTGCAGGTAACACCGCTGAATTAACTGGTGAATCAATGCACTTTATTAAACGCGCGTTATCAGATGTTGCTTATGGGCCTGCTACTACAGACGCCGGTATTGATATGCAAAGAGCCGCGCAAAAACTTTTAAAAGATTACACCAAAGTATTTGAAACTAAAGTGCCTCCTTACGCTGAAGCCCGTAAAATATTCTCTGACTTATCTGCTCCAGTTAACCAAGCGCAAGTTCTTAAAGAAATGGCGTCTGTGTTGGAAAAACCAGGTGGCGGCGAGCGTATTGGCCCATTCCTTAATGTATTAGGTCGCGGCGAAACCGCCATGCTTAAACGGGCAGGCGGCAAAGGCGCTCCTCGTTTTGAGGCTTTAGATGAGGTATTAACACCTGAACAGTTACAAACTGTAATGGGTGTTGCAAAACAATTAGAAACAGATGCGTCTGTTGGCTTACAAATATCACAAGGGCAACAATACGCAACTGATTTATTGAAAAAGCATTTGGCTAGTTATAGACTGCCCAACATATTTAACGTAGTTGCAACTACAGCCAATAAAGTATTAGATACGCTTGGCGTTAAAGTGGGTGAAAAAACTATTCGCGAGATAACCAAGGCAAGCGAAAACGCCCAGTCGTTTGATGAGTTACTTGCGTTGTTGCCAGGGCAAGATCGTATAAAAGTTCTAAAAGCTATAAGTGACCCTGATACTTGGGCTAAAATCAACACCGTAGCAAAGAACCCCGCAACATCAAAAGCCTTAATGGGTGTTTCTGCCGATGTACCCCAAATGCCAGCAAATGCGCTTGCGTCCGAACAACCACAGAATGTAAACGCCCTTGCGAGGTAAATCATGGACTGGCAATACTTATTTAATATGGTAGCTGGTGCAGGTATGCTTGGCGTAGGCTGGTGGTGTCGCCAAATATGGGACTCGGTTCAGCTATTAAAAAAAGATGTTCAAAGTATTGAAGTAGCGCTACCAACAAATTATGTTCGCAAAGTAGATTTAGACGTTAAGTTTGATAAGTTAGAGGCTACTTTGCAACGTATTTTGGATAAGTTAGACCAAAAGGCAGATAAAGAATGAAAATGTATAAGTCAAAGACTATGTGGTTTTCTTTGGCAATGCTAGTGTTTGGTGCTGTAGAAATGTATTTTCCGTATTTAAGGGACAACATTGAGCCTAAATACTATGGCCCAATTTTTATGACCATTGGAGTTATCTGCGCTGTTTTGCGTTTTTACACTACTCAGCCTTTGGATGAAAAATGATCTACGCTCTATATTTAGTTCTTGTACCTTTAAGTCTATTCTTGACGCTTATTGCTGTTATCTTAGCGCCTGTACTGCCTGTGTTAGCTACCGCACAAGAGGGTTGGCTTGATAACCATGCTAAATGGGGCTATGGGCCACGTTTACCTACTTGGCTATCTTGGTTTCAAACGCCTGACAATTCGCTTGATGGCGACGCTACATTTGAACGCTTAAACGGTATTAGCTATTGGTCTAAAGTTAAATGGCTATGGCGTAATCCTTGTTACGCTTTTGCATTGCGTTATTTAAGTAACCCTTTTTATACTCAAGTGTCTGGCGACAAAACAATTAAGGACAATGACAATGCAAAAGCAGGCTGGTGTTTGGTTCACGCTAATGGACTATTTCAATTTACTCTTGTTGCCCCTATTGGCTATAGCCGTTGTATTTATATTAATTTGGGGTGGAATGTGCGTGGTTTGGTCGATGATAACGTCCAACCAAAGCCTGATCCGTATCAAGCCACATTCGTCTTTTCGCCAAGAATAAGCGGTTTTAGATAAAAAAAAATGATCTCCTATGCGCGAATTGGAATTTTGGTTGGTATTTTTATGGCTGGTCTGCTTTTGGGCTGGGGTTATGAGTATCGGAATTTGGTGGCCTACAAAGCAGAAATTGAAGCAATGGCTAAAATTCAGCAAGCCAAAAACGAATCTATCGTCAAGCAACAAACGCTAGTCAATAAAGGAATTGAAAATGAGTACCAAGCTAAGTTGTCTGCTCTTAAGTCTTATTATGGTGGGCTGCGCCACCCCGGTAGCAGTTCAATGTCCGGCGTTCCCCAATCCACCATCGGTATTGATGGAAAAGCCACCAACCTTGAACTTGCTTGCGCCTATACAACGCAGCAATTAGTGTCGCTTCAAGGGTGGGTGCAACAACAACTTGAAGTCAAATGAGTCCGAATTTACAAGCATTTCTTGATATGATTGCGGTGTCTGAAGGCACTGCGGGAAAGGGTGACGATGGTTATAATGTCATTGTTGGGGGCAGTTTATTTGAAAGCTATGATGACCATCCAAGAAAATTGGTATGGCTTCGTCCCGGCCTTGCGTCCACGGCGGCGGGCAGATACCAACTCTTAAAGCGGTATTACGATGCTTATAAGAAGCAGCTTAACTTACCCAATTTCAGCCCTCTATCCCAAGATTTGATTGCTATACAACAGATTCGTGAACGTGGCGCGTTGCAAGATATTGAAATGGGCTATATCAGCGTAGCCATTGATAAGGTTAAAAACATCTGGGCGTCCCTTCCTGGGGCTGGTTATGGTCAGCATGAAAACAAATTAGACAAATTAATTACATCATATAAAGATGCAGGTGGTACAGTAGCGTAACTAATTTGTCATAATTGCCTGATTTAATTGGCAAAAATCTCTGAGGTGAATATGCGGTATTCTAAAAAAGAAGATGATGCTTTTATAAAAATTTGGAAACAATTAGGCTCACCCACCTTAGTAGGAAAAGAACTAGGGGTAAACCCTAGAAGTGCTATGACTCGGCGTAGTAACATAGAAATACGCTATGGCATTAAGCTACCAACTTTCAACTCTCAACGAGATGAAAAAAAGCCCAAACAAAAAAAGATAGAGCTAGCCGCGCACAACGTCCGTAGAGGCATTGATGTTGATAAAGTCAAACACGTTATTGTGTTTTCAGACGCCCATTTTACCGATACGACCACCACGGCGTTTAAAGCCCTCTTGAAGATGATTAAAGAGTTTAAGCCACAGGTGATTATCTGCAACGGCGACGCCTTTGATGGGCAGGTTTTAAGCCGTTTCCCGTCAATTAATTATGATGCCAAGCCCACAGTTCTTGAAGAACTAAAAGCCTGCCGTTATCACTTAGATGAAATTGAAAAAGTAAGACCTGCTGGTTGCCGTCTAATATGGACGTTGGGAAACCACGATATGCGCTACGAGGCTTGGTTGGTTAACAAGGTGCCTGAATACAGCGGCGTAGATGGGTTTAGTCTTAAGTACCATTTTCCTAATTGGGAAACGTGTTGGAGCTTTTGGATAGGTGAAGAAACCGTAGTCAAGCACCGTTTTAAAGGTGGCCGCACGGCGGGTTATAGCAATTTGGTTGCAGCGGGGAACACGAACATCATTACGGGGCATACGCACGTTCTCTGTGTAAGTCCAATTAGTAATTACCAAGGCAACTTTTTTGGCGTCCAGACCGGTTGCTTGGCTGATCCTATGTCGCCCACTTTTGAGTATGTGGAAGATAACCCACTTGACTGGCGTTCAGGATTTGTCATGCTATCGTTTGACCAAGACAGAATGTTAATGCCAGAGCTTATTATGGTCAGCGATGAACAAAATGGTGAATACGAGTTTCGTGGCAAAATTCATGCAGTATGAAAGCATGATGGCATGAAATTAACACCCTATATCCTAGAATCCCTATACTTGTGTATGGCATCTTGTCACCCCATGCGGAACTGGGACTTGCCTGCGCCAGAGCTTATCCAGTTCAAGGTAACTAGGGAATCAGATGCCATGGCTACCTACCGCTACCAAGAAGATTTAGAGAAGCCTCATATCATTACCATTAGCCGTCTGCGTAATGAGCATTTTGATACCGTGCAACGCTCATTGGCTCACGAAATTTGTCACATGAGTTTTTGGAAAACAGATTACTGGGACAAGCATGGCAAAGCGTTTAAAATCCGTACGCGGCAGATTGCAAGAGAATTTGGGTGGGATAGCTTAGAGTTATGACGGGGCGTTAAGCCGACGTTGTAGGATGCAGTAATTGGGTAATTTTTCGGCTTTCTCGCCCATTTGTAACAACTGCCAAATACAGCCCTACTACTAATAAATGTGTAATTAACTACACATATTAGTACCTATATGTATAAATTGAGCCGTATTTTATACATATACGGCTCATAAATCTTCCTGCCCAACAATTTTATAAACTTGGTTGATTATGTTTAAGACGTGTTTAATGTCTTTAGGGCTTAATTGACCCATCAACTGCAAAATTTTTATCACCGCAACATCATTGTCTAATGGTTGAGGTTTTACTATAGTTTCAATCATTTGGTAGCGATCAAATAAGCGCCGTAATTGGCAAAACAATAACCTGAATACATACACGCCAAGCCCATATTTCCTTTAAATGCTTGTTCAATGGCTATGTAAGCGTATATCAGCCCTGTGACAATAATTAACCAACTACTCATTTGGCTCTATGTACTTTTCAAGCCGTAAAATTCGCTGCGTATCAAAACTGCATAGCGTTGAATAATACTCAGAATGAGTCTTGTTTTCTAAATAGCTACGTTTGGCGCTTTCTAGCTCTTTAATTGCTAGAGTCTTTGCTGATGGGGGATTGACTAATAACATCCAAAATCTTTTTAATGCGTTCATTTTGATTCCTTTTCGTGGTGCAGTCTTGACAAAACCATTTGCAAGTCAGACCGCCAGGGTTATTTACTACGCTGCCAGTTACATTATTCTTGCGTTGTTGGCAATTGCTGCAAATTCTTAAGGTCATCGTCCAAATATCGAGTCATAAATAGGTGTCATAGATGATGGATTATAGACGGGCGTGGTATATACCATTGGTGCTACAGGCGCCATTACGGTACCTAGGCTTTGACCTTGTGGGCCATAGACGTAGGTAGTATTGCCAGACTGCATGGCAGTGCCAGCAGATTGACCTTGTGGGCCATAAAAGTATTGCGTATTGCCTGATTGTTGAATTGTGCCTAGACTTTGCCCTTGAGCGCCGTATAAGTACGTTGTTTGAGCATTACAGCCTGTAATAGTAAATACATAGCCAACAACAAAGCCAGCAATAAAGATAAATATAGCTTTCATTTAATTCTCCTTGCAATTTCTCGTTCTATGTACCACTTTGCCTTGCGTAAATCCTCAATGGCGTCATGCTTCTCATCTGCCCGCCAAATGTACTTAACAGCGTTGCCAAGGCAAAAACTCATGTGTTCGGTGACCTGAATACATTCCACCCCTGACGGATGGCTTGTGTAGTGTTTTGGATGGTTTACAGCGTCATGTTGAGGATTGTTTGGTTCAAAATGGCTCATGGATTCTTTGCTTCCTTTAAAAGTTCAATACGCTCACGTGATACACGTAATACGTTGTAGCGTTGATGTAGACGTTGTAATACAGACGCTCGCTTCTCGCCAAAGCGTTCTTGTTCCAACATTCCCCAAATATCGGCTTCGGTCATATTACAAAGGACATCATTTAGTTGACGCCAACTTAGCTTGCTCATGCTCAATTCTCCTTTCTAATTCAGTAAGGGTTTTCCCTAACTTAATAACCGCACGTTCTGCGGCGTTATAAGTTCGGTGCCGAATAATGCTTTCAGCTTTTGCTGCTTTTAGCTTTGCTTTTAGTAGCTGTAATCGTTTCATCTATAACTTTCTGTTGTTGTACGATAACTTGTACAAGTTCTCTAATAATCGTAGCAAGATTGGTATGCGGAGCATATTCGTCAATATCACTAGCTAGTTTTAATGCTTTTTCAATTAATTTCATTTCAATTCCTCAATTGCTATGTCTGAAATAGCCCTCTTATCCTTTAAGGCGTCCCAAATCCTTTGGTCAATCGTTTTATTAGTTAACAAAAGGTAAACCCATACATCGTGTTTTTGACCGCTACGATGCAAGCGTCCTACTGTTTGCTCATACAACTCAAGGCTCCAAGGCAACGATACAAAGACCATCTTGCTACCGCCATGCTGAAGATTGAGGCCATGCCCTGCTGATTTAGGGTGAATCAATAGCAACTCAATCTTGCCATCGTTCCAACGCTCAATCGCTTTAGGATCATTGATAGTCTGCGCGTTGGGGTACCGACGCTTTAATTCTGCTAATTCTTCAACGTAGTTGTAAACAATAATCGTGTTGGCGCGTTGATTCTCTTGTAGCAACTCATCTAATAAATCAAACTTGTGGTGCGAAAACCACAAAGGTGTTTGCGTTACGTTCATGCGCCCTGGCGTATTAGACGGCGTAGTTTCAGTCTGATAAATAAAACCTGACGCCATTTGTTGTAGCTTTCCGGTCACAACGGCTGCGCTAACTGCCGTGATCTCTGTGTCTTTAAACTCAACAACATAATCTTTTTTCATCTTTTCGTATGGGGCGCGGTCTGTCAGATCGCAACTTAACTCGACAACATGGCATGGCGGCAACGTATCAGCGTATTCGCCAGCTTCTAAAACAAACGTAGCAGGCTTAATCTTTTCCATGACTTTTCCTAATGAGCCTACACGCGGCTCCCACTCGCCAAAGTCTTTATTAACTAGGACGAAATACTGTTGCATAAACGCGCCTTTGGCACGTCCTAATAAATTCTGATCGACAATTTTGCACTGACCAAAGACATCCTCTAAACCATTGCTAGTAAAGCTACCTGTCAAACCCCAACGAACTTTAAATGGGTCTAGCACTTTAGATAGCGCTTTAAATCGTGCGCCTGATGGGTTCTTTAGCCGTGTTAACTCGTCAAATACAATGCCATCAAAATCTAAAAATTGCTCTGATAACCATTGCAAACTGTCGTAGTTAACTACTACTACTTTGGACTTACTACGCAGCGCTTTAAGACGTTGGTCAGGTGTGCCTACAGCAACGCTTAGGGTTAACCCTGTAGCCCACTTGGGTTGTTCTACAGGCCATACATCCGTACAGACGCGCTTAGGGGCAAGAACAAGCCAACGCTTGACTAACCCCTGCTTGATGGCGTCTTGCATCGCTGTGAGCGTTATAGCCGTCTTGCCAGCGCCTACGGGCGCTAAGATCATGGCTCTGTCTTTCTCAAACAAAAAGTCAGCCGCCGTGTCTTGATAAGGGCGCAATTTCATACGTGGCTCATCCAAGTGTCAATATGGTCTTTAGTCCATAGGCAAGCGTAGTTTTGGTTAAGTTGTTTAAGATTACGGGCGTGGATGCCTTGTAGCGCAGACAACTTGCCCCCTTCGGTTTTTAGCTCAACGAACCACGTCTGCCCACCTGGTAAGCAAGCAATGCGGTCAGCTACCCCGCGTTGGTTAGGGGATCTGAACTTGTAGGTAATGCCCCCAAGGGACATTACAGCCCAGATAAAGTATTTTTCGATTTCAGTTTCTTTTGTCATGTGGTAAATATATCACAGTAAAAAAGTTTTGCACAACATTTATTTTTAGGGTATAGTGGAATCTCAGTCAACTAAAGTAAAGGAAACAAAATGAACGCTCCCGTCTTACATTCCCGTGTTGTTGGTGGTTCTACAGCCAAGCGGGTTATAGCTTGTCCTGGCTCAGTAGCCCTATGCGCGGCCATGCCACCTAAACCTTCTAGCAAATACGCTGACGAAGGCACCCTACTTCATAACGTCATGGATATTATTCTTTCTACAGGTCAAACGCCTGAATCCTGTTTTGGTATGAAGTATGGCGATATCAAACTAACTGATGAACTCATTAATGAAAAAGTTTACCCAGCACTGCGGGCATTAGATGAGATTGACCCTAATAAGGAAATGGAATATGCAACAGAAACGCGTGTTGGCTTCGGTGATTTTCTTCCTGATGTGTTTGGCAGCACCGATCTTCTTGGCCGTATTGGTAGACGAGCTTTCATCCTTGACTGGAAGTTTGGCTCAGGAGTTGCGGTTGATGCCGAAGAAAACGATCAACTTATGTTCTACGCAGCCGCAGCTATGCGAACCCCCGAAGTCCAATGGGTATTTGATGATTGTGACGAAATCGAGTGCATCATTGTCCAGCCGCCAAGTGTAAAGCGTTGGGTTACAACTACTAAACGCATTAAAGAATTTGAAACAGACCTCAAAGCAGCCGTCAAGATAGCATCTAAGCCTGATGCGCCTTTGTTTGCAGGTGAGCATTGTCGTTGGTGTGCTGCCAAGCCCACTTGTCCTTTAATGACAGGCGCAGTTGAACGCGCCCTACACGCTCAAATTGACATACTAGATGTAGCTCAAATAGCGAGCTACTTAAAAAAAGCCGATACGCTAGAGCAATGGATTGCTGATCTGCGTGGGTTAGCGCACCAAGTCTTAGAAGTAGGTAAACCTATCCCTGGTTACAAGTTAGTAGCTAAACGAGCTACCCGCCAATGGGTTGACGATGATGAAGCTTTGGTTGCCATGATGAATGAGGGTATACCCGAAGATGAGCTAATTGTTAGTAAAATAGTATCCCCTGCACAAGCAGAAAAAGTATTGAAAAAGCATGGCAAGCAATTGCCTGCCGATCAAGTAGTAGCAGTAAGCAGTGGCAGTACGATGGTTGAGGATTCTGATCCAAGACCAACAGTTTTACAAATCGGGCAGCAACTTACCGCAGCCCTCTCTAAACTTCAATAAGGAATCAATCATGTCTAATTTAACAACATTCTCCGGTGCAAATTTACCTTCAGTAAAGTCATTAGCAACTGCGTTGCGTACCATTGAAACTGATGTAGGCGCAGCAGGTACCGTCATTATTAAGATGGACAAAACAGGGCATTGGGTATTTGGTGCAGATCAGACCGAAATCGAAGATGCTTCCACATGGGCAGTTAATCCTTTCTCATTTGTTCACGGCTATATTGCGTGGGGCGATGGCGAAGTATTGGCTGAGAAAATGGTTAGCGTAAGCCAGCCATTGCCTGAACTTGAAGCAGCGCCTCCTGGTGCTAAAAAAGGTTGGGAAACTCAAGTTGGTATGTCTATCAAATGTCTTGATGGTGAAGATAAAGGCATGGAAGCCCGTTATACAACAACTTCGGTTGGCGGTAAAAAAGGCGTTCAAGCTTTAGCAGTTGCCATTGCTACGCAGGTAGAAAAAGACCAAGACAAACCAGTACCAGTAGTACAACTTGGTAAAGAGCATTACACCCATAAATCATACGGACGTATTTTTACCCCTGTTTTCAAAGTATTGGAATGGGTTGGTATGGATGGTGAAGCCCCAGCCGAAGAAGCGCCTGAAGCATTAGACGCGCCTGAAGCTGAAGCCGCGCCAGTGCGTCGCCGTCGTATAGGAGCTTAATATGTCTATCAAACTAGACCTTGTTATTGAAGAAGTGAATGGTGTTCTCATGGCATTAGGCAAAGCGCCTTATGAAATGGCTCAACCAATCATTGACAAAATCAAATCACAAGCTATCCCACAAGTGCAACCTGTTGCGCCTGCGGAAGCAGAAGTAGTAGCAGAGTAAAAAATAGGGGTGGTTGACATTATTCAGTTCTATGGCTCGCAGAGATTTCAGGACTAAGAAGGATACCGCCCCTACCCTATATGACAATACTTTATTTGGATTACGAAACGCGTAGCCGATGCGACTTACGCAGTCGCGGGGCTTATAACTACGCACGGGATCCTAGCACCGAGATTATCTGCATGGCGTATGCTTTTGATGACGAAGAAGTAGCTTTATGGGAACCTTTTGCAACCTTTCCACAGAAAATTATTGACCATATTCTTTCTGGTGGTCAGATCAGAGCGCATAACGCTGGCTTTGACCGTTTGATTACTGAATACGTTTTATGTCAAGACTTTGACGTTCCTACCCCTTATTTATCACAGTGGTATTGCACTGCTGCACAAGCACGGGCTAACTGCGCTCCAGGCTCATTAGAGGACGTTGGACGCTTTGCTAGTAGCAGTATGCGTAAAGACCATCGAGGCAATCAATTGATACGCCTGTTGTGTATCCCAAGGGCAGATGGTACATTTAATACAGACCCCACCTTGCTGGCAGAAATGGGTAACTACGCCCTACAAGATGTCAGAACCATGCGGGCGATCTCTAAAGCTATGAGGGAGTTATCTTCTGATGAGCTTATGGACTATCATGTCAACGAGCGCATCAATGATCGCGGCGTGTTATTAGACAAGCCACTAGCTGAGTCTGCGATTCGTTATGCAAGTCATGAGCTTGCAGAGATCGAGAATCTTGTATCTGAAATAACCCAAGGCGAAATTTCATCGGTGCGCTCACCTCGCATGAAAGAATGGGTACTTGCCCGTGTTGGCGATGATGCCAAAAAACTCATGGAGAATTACAAAGATGGTGATAAAAAGTATTCAATTGACAAAGCTGTTAGGGCGAACCTTCTCATCCTTGCCGAAGAAAACCCAGAGCAAATACCGCCGGAAGTTGCTGATGTTATCCAATGTGCGGACGACCTTTGGGCGTCGAGCGTTGCCAAATTTAATCGTTTAAAGGATTTAGCTGATGTCGAAGATGATCGAGTTAGAGGTGCTTTTGTATTTGCTGGCGGCAGCGCCACCGGGCGTGCTTCTAGCTATGGAGCGCAAGTCCATAACTTTACTCGCAGATGTGCCACCGATCCCGATGCCGTCAGACAAGCAATGGTTAGAGGCCACTCAATTGTCCCTGCCTTTGGACGACGAGTTACTGATGTCCTCAAAGGAATGTTACGACCTGCCCTTATACCCCAACGGGGAAAATCATTAGTTGTTGCTGATTGGGCGGGCATTGAAGCTAGGGTAAACCCTTGGCTATCTAATTGCCCTGCTGGCATTAAAAAATTAGAGTTGTTTGAGCATGGCGATGACATTTACAAAGTTAATGCAAGTGCAACATTCCACGTTCCTGTCGCTGATGTAAACAATGAGCAACGTCAGATTGGTAAAGTCCAAGAGTTAGCCTGTGGCTTTGCAGGTGGCATAGGAGCGTTCGCTGCAATGGGGCGCGCCTATGGCATTTTGTTACCTGAGCCTCAAGCCAAGCGAATGGTCGCAGCGTGGCGGATGGCTAATCCTTGGGCGGTTCCTTATTGGCAAGACCTTGAAGAAGCCTACACAAGAGCGATGCGAAACCCTAAACACGAATTTAGCGCAGGTAGGGTTTGTTATATGTACGATGGCTTGCATCTTTGGTATGCTCTACCTTCTGGGCGTGTACTTTGTTACCCGTTTGCAAGAACAGAAGCGGACGGAATAACGTACGCTAAGTCAGCGTGGAAACCCGCAGCAGACGCTAAAGAATGGCCTAGAGCAAGATTGTGGAAAGGATTGGCTTGTGAAAATATTACTCAAGCTGTTGCTAATGATTTACTGCGTCATTCTCTACGCAAGTTGGATGATGTTGTTCTTCATGTCCACGATGAAATCGTGGTTGAATGTTTAACTGAAAATATAGATAACGTGATCGCTAATATGCAAGATGTGATGTGTACGCCACCTGATTGGGCTAAGGGAATACCCCTAGGTGTAGAAATCCATTCAATGCAGCGTTACGGTAAATAAAAAAAACACCCCCTAGGTCTTTAGGCTAGGGGGTAACCCTCACGAAAGGTAGTCCATAAATGAACTTTGTAGAATATATCACCAATTTAGCCCCCGAGGGTGAAACCGCTTTAATTGTTAGGCAAAAACCACAATTAGATACCAATGGTATATATCAAACCCATGCCGATGGCACGATCAAATGCACTTGGCCTGCGTTCCTGCCTACTGCCAAGATTAAAAAAGATTGGGCTATTTATGGCAACACAGGCTCATTCATCTTAGATCGCTTTGCTGATGGCAAGGTGTCAGCGTCAGCAGCAAATTGTGAATACGTTTTGGTAATGATGTTAGATGACATCGGCACCAAGTCCAAAGAGCCACCGCTTGCGCCCACTTGGATTATGGAAACATCCGAGGGATCATACCAATGGGGCTATGCTTTTAAAGAGCAGCCTACCAAGGGTGACTTTACCGCAGCAATCAAAGCAATTGCCAAAGCAGGCTACACCGATCCAGGCGCTACTAATGCAGTGCGTAATTTTCGTTTGCCAGGATCTATAAACCTCAAACCTGGCCGTAATAACTTTGTATCAACATTGATACATTTCAAACCTGAGCTTGAATACAACCTTGAAGATATTTGCGCTGCTCTTGATGTAGTGCCTGACCCTGCCGATACTGCTACAAATGTAGCAATACGCTTAGCTGATACCGGTAAAGATTCAGTAGTGACGTGGCTCAACGAACAAGGCTTGATCATGTCGGCTGCCAATGGCGAGGGCTGGATGAGTATCGTTTGCCCTAACAACGCCGAGCATACTGATGGCAACATTGAAGGTAGGTATAAACCCTTAGACAGAAGTTATTGCTGCTTGCATGGTCATTGCGTAGAGTTTAGTTCGCAGATGTTTTTAGATTGGGTAGCGGATAATGGTGGCCCTGAAGTTGATCACGGCTTGCGTGATGAGTTGCTTGCAGAGAAAATGAACATGGCACTATCTAAATTAACCCCCAATGAAGTCTATCGTGACACTGCATCAGAATTGATTGCTGAAATAGAACGTAAAGAATTAGGACGTATTGAGAAAGCGGATTGGTATCAGCGCTTTGCTTACATCCAAGACGATGAATCTTATTTTGATATGCAAGATAGACGTGAAGTCAGCCGCCAGACGTTTAATGCTTTGTTTCGGCATATTCCATGCAAATCTATTCATACTGGACGCAAGGTAGAGGCATCAATCTGTTTTGATGAAAATCGTCAAATCATGGGTGCTAAGGCTTTAGTAGGTGTTACCTACGCAGCAGGTGAAGATGTCATTGTCAGTCGTGATGGCGATTTGTTTGGTAATCGCTGGCGTGATGCAAGACCGGAGCTATTAGGCGCAGGTAATGATATTTCTATGTGGATGAAGCATTGCCAAGAGTTAGTGCCTGAGCAAGCAGAGTTAGATCATATCTTTGATGTAATGGCTTTTAAAGTACAAAACCCTAAGATCAAAGTGAATCATGCAATCCTTCATGCAGGCGATGAGGGCAGCGGTAAAGATACATTTTGGGCGCCATTCATCTGGGCTGTCTGTGGCGATCATTTAAAGAACCGCGGCATCATGGATAACAACTCTGTTAATAGTCAATGGGGCTATCAATTAGAATCAGAAGTGTTGATCATCAACGAATTAAAAGAGCCTGACGCTGCAACGCGTCGGCAATTAGCTAACCAACTTAAACCTATCATTGCTGCGCCGCCTGAGATGTTGCCTATTAATCGTAAGGGCCTGCATCCTTACATGATGGCAAATAGACTGTTCGTGCTGGCGTTTAGTAATGACCCTGTACCTATTAGCCTGGCATCACAAGATCGTCGCTGGTTCTGTGTGTGGTCTACCGCACCAAGGATGAACAGCGATCAAGCTAAAAAGATTTGGGATTGGTATAGATCGGGAGGGTTTACCTGCATAGCAAAATGGCTTATGGCTAGGGATGTATCTAAGTTCAATCCTTCAGCGCCGCCGATGTGGACTGAGTTCAAAGCTAACTTAGTTGAGCATGGCATGAGCATGGCTGAGTCTTATTTAGTAGATTTGCTGCGTGAGCGTAGAGGTGAGTTTGCCAAAGGTGTGATCGGTTCACCGTTCCATTCATTATGTGATCGCCTTGCGGGTACAGCGCCATCTGGTGTCAAGGTGCCACAGGCTGCATTACTACACGCGCTTAAAGAAGCTGGATGGGTTGATAAGGGGCGTTTAAAATCACGCGACTATGATACTAAAAAGCACGTTTTTGCTTGTCCTGAAATGTCTGATCTAAGTAAATCAGAATTGCGCCGTATGGTTGAAGAAAATCCACAGCCTAAAATGGTTCTAGTGAAGTAAAAAATCAGAGCGTTGCCCTGCAAAAAACCAAAGCGTTTACCTGCAAAAATCGGGAGCGTTTGCCTGCAAGAATTAAAACAAAACCATAATGGGCGGGTCATACGCGCGGGCGCGTACGCGGGCGGGCGCATGGGCGCGCGGGTAGGTTAGCGCGGGCAATGGCGGCGGGCGTCAAATAGGGCGGCCAGAATAGCGCATAGCGGGCGATCGTGGCGTCGGCAATACTAAGCCAGCAACACAAGCGATCGCGCCGCCACCGGCCTATAATGGCCGCCAAATAATAGGCAATAAAAAACCCGACGCGTGGTCGGGTTGTGTAAGTGTAACGGATTATAGGTCAAATATTTCAGCGATTAAAAGAGCCAGCAGCAGCCCGCATATTACCGCGATCATACTAATTCGCTTTCAATGTAGGCCGGCACGCCGTTGTAGTGTTGGTAGATCAATGCTTGCTTAATTGCATCGGCGGCGCTCTTATGGCTGCTTATCAAAGCGTTATTTTGACTGTAAACGTGGTAGATTGTCATTGTTTCACCTTTACTATTCTAAATTCGTCGGCATCGTAGCGGCTTTCAATATCGCCGTTAAAATATGCCTCGGCCTCTTGATCTAAAAAATCGGCTAAATCGTCGCGTGCCTGATCGTACGAATCATATATAGTAGGTTCGCCGGTTTCGCCATCAGACCATGTATTTATCCAGCCGTCGCAAAGGGTAAAATGCTGAATTTCAAATTTAGCGTTGTTCATGGCTGCACCCCTTGATCTTGTGCAACGCTTAATAATTCATCGTCGGGTAAATCGTTTAGATATTCAAATTGGCTATTAAAAAAATAGCTTTCAATTTCTTTTAAATCGGTGTTGTCTGTCCATTGTTTAGCGATCTTTTCGGCTAAGTCATAGCGGGTGTTTATGTCTAATGTTTTCATTTTTATGGCCTTTCGATTGTGCCGCCCGTTTTACGGGCGAATGTTGTCGCGCTTGCGCGGTTAGTAAAGCGGCGATAAGCGTAAGATTCAACGCCGCCGAGATACGTTTTATAGATGACTGTAAACATTTTTACCCCCCTTATAAGTTCGCTAGTGCGTAGGTTTCGAGATCGTGCCAGCCTAAACTAACGGCCATATTCAATAGGCCATCAAGGTGCGCCGTAGCTGCGCCCAATGCTACCCAATCCGTCGCGTTGTAATCGTTAAGATTTAGGGCGCGGCGATCTTTTAGCGCGTAATCTATCGCGCTTTTTAAGTTCTTTTTACTAACTCTCATATTAAAATTCCTCGCTTGAAAATTTAGCTTTAGTTTGAAATTCGACGCTTTCAATTTGCCAATCAAGTTCCGGCAAATCGTCCCAATCGTATTCCTCGCTGCCCGTTGTAATTAAAGCAATAGCATCGGAGCCGCTTTTGGCCTCGATGTATAGTTCCTCGTAACTGGTGCGCCTAGCGATCACCCTATAAAGTTTAGACATGTTAAAACCCTCCGTTTAGATAAAAATACAAGGCGATCATGCCGCCGCCTAGAATTGCGCCCATGATGCACGCGCCCAATAGCTCAAGTTTTGTAGGTTGTGGCTGCTTATTCATGCTTTATTCTCCGGTTGCGTATAGGTTTGAATTACCAATAAAAGCGAAAACATAGCCGCGATCATTACCGCCGGCGGCATATTCACCGCGCCAGTCTAATTTTGCAGCCAGTTGCATAGCTGCTTTAGCGTGCGCCTGTTCTACATCTAGCGAATGATCGTAAGGAATTGTTAAGGAATTGCACGCGCTACTTGCTTTAGCTTTAATCCGCCCGCCTTTGGTGTTGGTTGGGCTTAGGTATTTGGTTTCGATATATTGCATTTTTAGCTCCATTCGTTTAGTAAGTGCCGGCGATCACGCCCGCCGGCTAGCGATCCACTACAAATACGTTAAGCGGCTGCCAATTCGTTAGCGGGCGCGGTTAGATCGCTTGTCAATTCAAGCGGGAAAAGTGCGCCAGTTGATCCGATAGAATCACGCAAGGGCATAACTACGCCGGCGAATCCATCGATGCAATTTAATAACACTAGACCGGCAGCATCGCCGTTATGATGTAAGCGTAGGCGGTTGCCCATGCGTAGCTTGCTGCCGGCTAATAAATTGCCGCACTTTTCGAACTGGTTTAAATAGTCAAGATTAAATCCAGCAGCCACACCGTTAGTGCCGGCGGTTTGAATACCATGCACAACGCGGCGGAAATCAGGGTATTTTGCGTCGCATGGCGCGAATTTAATCGTGGCGTTGCCGGTGTTTATTTCCCAATGCGTATCGCTAATTTGTGAAAATGTCAAAATGTCGCATTTTTTGGGTAAGTTCTCGATCACGTCGCGGGGGATAATAATCGAACCATTCCCGCGATTGTCCGGCGCGGCGTTTTGATATATGCCTAATTTATGCCCGTCGCAACCTACGGCGCGGCTAATTTGATCGTTAAATTCAATATAAACGCCATTCAAATAATAGCGGATATCTTTTTTAGCCGCGATCAATAGTATAGCGTCAAGGGTTGATTGTTTAATATGAAATTGGTTCATTTTGTAGCCTTTTCGTTTAGTTTAGTGGACTGTTTACCGGTCAAATTGCGCCGATATAAGTAGTGTAAAACAATCTTTTACAGTATGTCAAGTATTTAGCAAAAATAGTTTTGTGGATAGCGGGTGGATAGCTTGTGGACAATGTTAAAAGGGCTTAGATTGTCCACAATTGGCGGATACAATTCCCGATAGAATAGGGCTTAGGGCTATTTGTGGATATTGTGGACAATTATATTTAGTTATATAGCTAAAGGTTGTATATTTGTTGTATTTACGCCACGAATGTTATAAGCCAGCGATTTAAAATGCGCGTCCAAAGTGTCCACGTTGTCCACAAATTACCTGCTTTTTCGCGCCCGCCGCCAGTTCAAACCAAAATGGTTGTGGATAGTGTGGACAATCTTAAAACCCATAGCCCACAATGTCCACAAGTGTAAGGCCGCGCCCCGTGGACAATCCACAATGCCCACGCGCCCGCCAGCAAAAAGCAAAAAGGGAAAACGCCACGCGCCCGCCGCGCTATTCGCGCCCGCCCGCTAAGCCTTATTCTATATAGCTCTATGCAATTAATCGCCCGCTAAGCCTTATAGCTTGGGGCTACCTAGGGTTTACCCACCCCCCTAGGGC
>Ga0114979_10000227_pt1 | contig 37473 bp, 34 predicted proteins | sample S_140625_EF_Meta_FD_87315 | JGI IMG/M metagenome (GOLD analysis project Ga0114979, IMG submission 87315) | Freshwater microbial communities from Lake Simoncouche, Canada to study carbon cycling - S_140625_EF_MetaG | ecosystem: Environmental > Aquatic > Freshwater > Lake | place: Lake...
ATTTGTGGTTTCTCAAACTATAATTTTATGCTTTCGCTTTGCAGTAAAATATCGGAAAACATTAAAGTTATTAAGGTTAACAGTATTTATGATATTAGTGAGAACGTTAATACATTGTTTCATGGAGAAAAATTGCTATTTTATAACGATAACACACTAATTGTAAATGATAATATACACGATTTTTTACATTGGGACTACATAGGTAGTAAAATAGTTTATGACATGTATGACAATTCACCTTTTGGGGGGTTTTCATTAGTTTCCAAATCGTTTGCTTCAGATTTTAACAATAATATTGGAAATCCAGAACACAAAATAGCAGACATTGAGACATTTAATAAATTTGTCTCAGTAAAAACAAATAACCCTGATTGTTTTGCATATCATAATTTTTGTTACTACAATAAGTCATGGCAAAAAGAATTTCTTATAACAAAATACCAACAAGATGGTATGTATAATCCAACCCATTATAAAATATTAAATATGGATTTGCAATCACTCAGCAAAACTGAGTTATTAAACCATTTCAAAAACTTTGGTTATTATGAGAAGAAACCTTGTTACATTAAAAACAAGGAAATGCATAAATACATATCCGAATATTGTGATTTTGATATAGAATTTGTTTCAAGTCATTATGCACATTATAATCCCGAATTATCAAAACTAACCAGTTTGGAATTATTAAAACATTACAATATGGTTGGGAAACACCAAAACAAAATTGCGTATGATAAGAATTTGGTCTTAGAGTCTATTATTGATACAGGAAATCCAATAGTAGGAAATTGTGTTATTTTTATTAACTCTTCCCATGAATTAAATGATGAGACCCGATTTTTATATGAATACGTTCTTTATTTGCAAGAGAATGGGGAACATGATAATATATTAATACTAGACGTCTTTTTAAATGAAGACATTTTTTATTATTATTCAAAATTAAAATTAAAACCTCTTTTTCACTGTAATAACTTTGTATTAATGCGAGAACTATTAGAATATTATAATCCAACACTTATTTATGCAAATGGTCTGAATTATCTTACGTTAAATATTGATAAGTTCTCTCAAGACATTATTAACAAAACAGTTTTTCATTTTCATGATTCTATGGAACTTATACCCCCCACAATTAAAAACTTAAAAGAAAACACTATATATTGTTCTAATGAAAAAATAAACGAACATCTCTATAATTCTTATGGTCTAACTAATACTCATGTCTTCCGACCTTTTATTATTAAAAAAACTCTATTACAATACACTGAATTAAATTTGTTCGGAAACAATAATGTTGTTTTTGGGATGTTTGGTAAAAATAATTACGAAAATGGGTATGATATATTTATTAATATGGTTAAAAACCTACCAGAGTATAATTTCTTATGGGTGGGCGGCGAATATGATTCTGCTTTCTCTGCTGATAATTATATTCAAATATGCAATTCTATTGACGTTTATAAATACATAAGTTGCATTGATTATTTGTTAGTTACTTGTCGTAACAAAACTCCACGACTAGTATATAAATCTTTATATGCAAACTGTCCTTGTATTGTTCTTGAAAATAAAATGACAGATTTCATAGACATTAACGGGTATTACACAATAAAAGAACATAACAATGATTATAACAAAGTAATTGAATACATTAATTGTGACATTCATCTAGTTAAAAAATCAGAACAACAAATTAATACAGCAAAATACATAATAGAAAATCATTTTAAACCTTATATAAAACCTTATTTATCTTCACTAATTTCTGAAGTTACAGACAAAAGTAATGACGTTGAACATTATTCAACTCCTTATTTTAACTGGAAACATTATTTAATTCTGCATGATGATCTTATATTTAACAATATATTAACATACGAAGCTGCGTTAAATCATTGGTTAATTACTGGAGATGCTCTGGAAAATAGAAAGGGAATTATTGGATATTTTAATTTAGAAAAATATCTGTCCATTTACAGTAGTTTAAAAGAAAAAATTAACGAGCATTGGGAAGACGCGTTATTGGAAGATTTAATAAAAACCAAATGCAACCAAAATATAAACTACGATAAGTATATTTATGAAAGATACTATTATTTATCATACGCTAATGAAAACCTAATAAAGCTTAAAACAGCCGTAATTCAATGGATTTTTAATGATAATAAAGATGAAATAGATAGACTACCTAAAAAGAATGGTTTTATACACCTAAGTTGTTTTGGAATTCATAAGAACACGGTTGACGCAAAATACTTTTTAAATTTGTATAGAAACTGCTATTTTAAACCTAATAATTTAACAGACGCATTAAACGTGTGGAATATATTTGGGAAAACAAACAATTACATATCGTCGGTGCATTCGGAAATTTATGAAGACATTAATTTTGATTGGGAGTACTATATTCATGCAAATAACCTAACACAATATGACGTACGCACAAAACAAGATTCATTTCTTCATTGGAATAAGTATGGTAAAAAATTTGGACTCGTACCTTCAAATGTAACAATAAAACGTTTTTATAATGATTTTTTGAAATCTGTTTATAGCATTACTGCTACTGATAACACAAAGACAAAATATATCAATTCAATTCATGATTCTAATATAAACGAGAAAGAAATATTCTGGACTAAAATAAACAACGACCCTGCGTTTTGCAACCTTAAACAACTAAATTCTATTGACGACATAAATGGATTATTTTTAATAGTTGATTTTCCTAATTTGGGTGGAGGAACAACATCGTTTATAAATAGAGTAATATCCATGTATAAAGATAGACAAACTTTTTTAATCGCACGTAATTTTAAAGGGGTAGTTTATTTTTACATAAATGATGAAATAGTTTTGAAGACATCATACAACGAAGAAGAGAGTGTAGGGTTTATAAACTCACATAAAGACAAGTTTAAAAAAATATTCATTAACTCTATCATTGGTCATAGCGAAACGTTTATAAATGAATTATTTTTATTAGGTATTCCTGTTAACACAATAACTCATGACTATAGTCTTCTTTACAATTCACCACAAGATTACTTTCACAATTTTATGAGTATATCACCAAATTCATATTTCCCTATACATAAATGCAATACCATTTTTACCCAAAATGTAAAAAATATGGGCATATATGGAAATCATATAGATACCAAAAACGTTATTGTCTCTGAGTTACCTGATTATAAAAATCAATACAAAAAAATCAATACAAAAAACAAAACGACAATAATTGGTGTTCTTGGAAATATAAATAATTTAAAAGGATATTATATTGTTGAACAATTGGTTCTCTATTCAAAAACAAATAAAAACATAAAGGTTATTATATTCGGAAATATAAACCAGTTTGATGAAACATTTGTTGAGAGATATCCATATGAAAGCATTGGTCAACTAAACGAACTACTTATTTTACATAAACCAAATATTTGGATTGAAACGTCTTTATGGCCAGAAACTTATTCGTTCACTCTTACATTAATGATGATAACTGCACTACCAATATTTTATCAGAAAAAACCATATCCGTCTGTTATTGAAGACCGTTTATCCAAATATAAAGATTCTTACGGGTTTGAAAACGTAGACGAATTATTACACAACATAAACAAAGTTATTAATAAAAAACAGAATCATTTTTATACGATTGAACCAGCTGTTTATTTCAATGATTTATGGGACTCTTATTTTGGAGACAATATTGAAAAATCCAAATCTTATGTGAACGACATATCTACATATTGTATTTATTTCCCGCAATTCCATTCTTTCCCAGAGAACGACAAAAACTTTTATAAAGGGTTCACCGATATAAAAAATCTAGACCATTTTATTAGAAACATAGAGCCTAACAATTCATTTACACCGTCAAAAAAGGATTTGAAGTTAAAAAAAATTACGGATTATGATTTACTGGAAAACAAAGATATTATTCAAACACAATTTAATGTCATAGAAAACTATCCAATAAACGGATTTGCTATATATTATTATTGGTTTTCATTAAACACTATATCAAATCAAAATATGATTATGGGAAAAGTTATTGATAGATTTTTTGAAAACGGATTAGATACAAAGGGGAAAAAGGTATTCTTCATTTGGGCAAACGAAGATTGGACAAAGAATGTTGCATTCGGTGACATTGCTGATAGAATTGAAAACCATTATACTATTGATAACATCAATAAAAATGCAGATAATCTAATGAAATATTTTAAACATGATAACTACTTAAAAATAGATAACATGCCTGTATTTTTAATACACCATCCATGGTTTATGACATACGAAGAGCTTGAACTAACAAAAAACAGATTAACAAGCGTCTCTATTGATAATGGATTTAGCGGTATTCATTTTATTATAAATTCTATGATAAAGAAAGACGTAAATTATTTACAATACGATTTTCATTTTGATTATAAGCATAATGAAGACGGACACATATATTTTAACGATGAAGGGAAACGTATTATTGATTATAAAAAGTACATAGACCATATTGACTATAATACTGCAAATATAAAATCATTGTGTTTTGATTTTGATAATCGCCCGAGATTATGTTTACCTGACCGTATACAATATGCTAGTATTTGTGAGAAAAACACAGAAGAAAATCAAAAATATATGATAGAAAAAACATTAGAATCATACAAAACGTCATACAAAGGAGTAAATAAAATATTATTAATTAATTCATGGAATGAGTGGGGAGAACGTTTAGCAATAGAACCTTCAAATGAATTAGGATATTATTATTTAGATTTATTGAAAAGTTATTTACAGAATTAAAGGGTTTACGTATAAATTAAATTTATATAACATACTTATTATATAAATTTAATACAATACTAATGGAAAATATAGATGTTCTAATATACAGTCCTCCAAAAACTGCAGGAAACACAATACAAATTAATCTAATTTATAATGGATATAAAGTCTATTATACTCACGATTCATATTTTTTCACTAACAAATATCCATGCCAAGAAAACGATATGTCTTTAAACTCATATATTGAAAAGGAAAGTAGAACAAAAAAATTAACCATAATTATGGTTTATAGAGAATATGTAGAAAGAGCAATATCAATGTTTTTTCAATCATTCAAATATTTATATAATGATTCAACCAAAAATGTGAATGATGTTCCAACAAATGAGTTAATTGATTATTTTAATAAGAACATAATAACAAAATTTATTAATTATAATAACTATAATTCTAATATAAACGAAGGATTTTTTGAATTATTCCCTGAAGAAGTTAATAATTTTAAAGACAATTATAATGAATCTGAAGGATATTCTGTATGGTCTAAAGGAAACATACAATTTGTTTTATTAAAATTCAATAATATGAATAATTGGGAATCTATTTTAAGCAAGATATTTAATAAAAAAATTACTTTAAACAAAAGCGCAAATCTTACAGATGAAAAAGAACATTATGATAAATATAAAGATTTTAAAAATAATTATAATTTATCAGAAGAGGCATATAATAATATTTATAAAGAAAATGGATATCCAACTCTATTTTCATTTTGTTTATCCGAATCTGAAAAACTTGATTTTCATAATAAATATAAGATTTATAAAACCCTTATTGGAAAATCCGGATATTTGTTTTTACAAAACGATTCTGGTAACGAAATAAAGATTCATAATGAAAATGTATGCAATATTAAAGAAAATTCATTAAATAGATACAAAAACTATAAGGGAAAATATTTATTAACTGTATTCCCAAATAAATCATTATTGTATAAAGATTTTTTACCTGATGGTTTTGATATGAAATATAGACAAGCCTTTGATGTTTATAAAAAATATTTTGAAAATAATATGATTGATGGACTTACAGTTTTAAAAAACATAGACGATACATTTTATAAGACAGACACTCATATTAATTTGAATGGGGCATATATTATTTACTGCACTTTTATAAATAAAATAAAGGAACTTTTTGATATAATTATTGAAGATAAAAATATTGTTATTCACAAAAAAACTGTCGCATCATTAAATGAACTGGACATTGGCGTAGGCGATTTAACATGGGACAATAATTTAGGAAATCAAATATTAGATAACACAGAAGATACATATTACTACAGTAATGATTTTGACGTAATTTATTTAAAATATATTATTTCTATGAATGACCCATTAAGAATGCTTGTTATAGAAGATAATACACTTATTGATAAAACAAACGATTTCATTGATACTGTTTTAAATTGGGAAATGCTATCAAAACATATTGTTTATAAAAAAAATAAAGGAAAGCTTGCATATAAATGTCTAATATTCTATGATAGTTTTTTATTATCTACATTAGGATTGTATTTAGAATTGTTTGAAGAAGTTTATTTATCAAAATCCGTATTTACAAAAGAAATAGTTGAATTAATAAACCCTGATTATATTTTTGAATTTAGAGTTGAGCGTTTCCTGTTTTAGTTTAATATGTTAGCAATCAATATAAATGCCAATAAAAATTATTTCGTTAGGTCATAGATGTCATTTGGGTCAAATATTAGCTTTTAATAAACTTAGAAACGAGTCATTTCCATTTGATAGCATAATATATTCGTTTGAAGGAGTCATTGATTGTTTTGAAAACAACTTCATAAACTTTTTCCCCAAAACTATCAATTGTGAAAAGATTTTTGTAGGGAAAGAACATCCAGAGGCAGATGTTGACGGTAATAGATTATTGTTTCGCTGCAAACATGGAGCATTTACTCATCATGATTTGAATAACGATGAAATAATAAACACTTTCAAAAGAAGAATAACCCGTTTAATTAGCTACCTATCTGAAACAGATGACGAAGTTATATTTTTAAGAACAGTTATGGAAGACGGCGAAATAGATTTATTAGACAGATTTATTTATGTTATTAAAACGGTTTTTCCTCTTCTTAATTTCAGAATGTTTTTAATTTATGATAACAAGTTATTGCCCAATACTATTGTAAAATATAATGAACATTCGTTTATTGTAAATAGTTGCATGGAAACTAAAGATGAAAATGATAAAACCGACCCGATAAGATATAAGTTTTTATTTGATTATTTAAAAAATATTTCCACTTTTTGCGAATTTAATGGATTAGAAGTGTATAATGAAAACATTACATTTAAAAACGATTTTTATAAAGGTTATGCCATACTAAATGGCATATTTCCTTACGACATAAATAATTAAACCATTGAATCTTTAAAAAAATATATTGATTTACTGTGATAAACAATAAATCAATATCTAAAACATTGACCCAAAAGCGCCACCTAACACACTATTTGCCGCCATAGGTCCACTTAATAATCCATAATCACCACCTTGGCTTCCTCCTCGGCCAGGCATCATATGGTCATACGAATCCATAACGGAGGATTGTCTAGCCGTAGCTACTGGCGCAGGAGGGAATGCTCCTGATTGAACACCAGCATTATCTAAATAATCCGCTTGACTAGGGCTGTGTCTAGATAATGGTTGACTCACTCTTACACCATTTCTAACAGTATCCTTCTTCTCCTTACCATCTGTGCCGTTCCATAATTCATATATGCGGTCTACAAGAACATTGACCTTTATTCCTAATTTCGTTTGAATACTTAAGACCAAAATCAAGAAAGCCAATATCACATTGGTTAACATCAAATTCTCATATTTAAATCCACTGTAAGTAGGTAAATAAGTAATAATTCTATGGATTACAATAATACCACAGAACATCACCACCAATTGAATAAAGATTTCGGCTAAAAGTTCTAAAGATGATTTATCAGGGTCGGCCTCAGGAATAAATCGCTGAATCAACTTATTCAAAATCACAACTGGGACAACACCCATAAGTGAATATTGAACTACATTTAATACCTCTGCCTTTCCCTCCTCTGTGGTTGAAAATACATGGGATAAAAATGTTTTTCTATTCAAATCTTTTACTTCATGCAATATTTCCATTTATTGTATAAAGAACATGTAGAAATTATTAGAAGACAGGATTGATTATATCGCTAAAATAGGGGGAACCGGAGGTTCCCCCTTACCCCCTCCCCGCCCCTTCGGGGGATTCTAATTCCTTACATTTTCCATCATAAAATTTCTTAATTAAAAAACTGTTATAATTTTTCTGGGTTCCGGGTGGATAAAGCTGCGCTAAAATATTCTATTTTCTATTAGATCTTGTTTTTCTATTTTTGGTAGCTCTACCTTTTTTGCTTGTTTTGGATTTTTTCCCACCTATTCTTGAAAATAATGAAAGATGTTTGTTTATTTCTCGTATTGTTTTATCGGTCCTATGCGCTTCAAGAAAATAAGTATTGTCTAAGCGCGCGTTACTATATTTAAACTCTAAATTATCCAAAAAGGCTTCAGTTACCGCATTATCTATACCCTTTTGTTTTGCCATGACTCTAAATCTGATTTTGTAATTATTTATTGTTTTTGTTTCATCCTCCTTTTTACGCTCTTTGTTATCGCTCATGTCCTTTAGTATTTCACGATTAATAACATCAAGGTCTTCTAATAATTTAGGTTTGGCTCCATGAGAAGCTCCTCTTGAACTGTGACGAGAATTTGCTGTTAGTCTTGACATCATGTCTCGTGCTATAATAGCTTTTGTTGTAAGAGATAATCCTTTTTTTGACATATATATAATATAAATACTATAATTCTTATCCTAAATATCACTAACTAAATCCATTATCATAGGAAATATTGGTTCAATTGCTTTTGCACACGCGATAGCAACTTCTCTGTGTTCCTTCTGTGTTCCATTCCCACTACGCAATTTAATATAATGCACCCATGACCTTAGTGTTCCATTCATATATAATCTTGAAACCGTCATCCCCTCTGGTAATACTGCTCTAGCTTGTTCCTTAGCTATTCCCTTTTCTAAAGCCCACTTATAAGCATTCTCCGTTATTTTTGATACCCGCTCTTGCACATCCGACCATTCATTCTGCAATTTATCATCCTCTGTTTCTATACTGTTTTGACGGTTTTTATGGTCTTGTATACGAGCTTCCCTAGTTACTGAACCCAAATCGGCTACTGCATAACGTTGCGAAAACTCCTGGAATGAAAAAGAACGATGTCTCAATATCTGTCTCGCAATATCTCTGGTCGTTTCTATCTCTAAACAAATGCTTACCATCTCTAGTGGCGACCAGTGTTGGTTTTTAGTCAAATACTTTATCAATTTCTCATTGGTCTCTGTATTGTTTTGGTTCGCTGGATTGGATACTCTAGCGCAATATGCAACTAGGTCTTGCAAACTTTGTTCACTATCAGTTGGTGGTTTTGAATAACTAATCAATTCAACCTTCATTATTATGTATTCAAGGATTATTTCTATATTGAATTCCATAAATTTTATTTTTACGTTTATAAACATTTAGAGATATCACTGTTAATACTATATTTGAGAAATGAGTAAATCAAATGCTTCAGCTAAAAATCGTCGCGCCTATGGTGGAAACCCACCACCCAGCTCTTCACCTTCTGTCTCTGTAAATTCTCCTGTTCAGACACAACAACAAGCCCAACCTCAGGGATTTACACTTCAACAAGTAATTGCAGTAATTGATGGACGCCTTTTAAACCTTGAGCATTTCATGAAGGAGTCTAAAGAGAGCGGTGTCGGTGTTAAACACGTGCATTTTGAGTCAGAATCCACAGGCCAACCCATAGTTGATAATTCAGTAAGCGAAGTATTAAACGAATTTAGTGCCCGTTTTGATATGATTGCCGATGAGGTCGCCACATTAAAGGACATTGTTCTTAAGTTGCAAACATATACTATGGACGTGAACAAGACCCTTTTGGAAGAGAGAATCAATATTCTTTCGGATTTAGGAAATAACCAAAATCAAACATTTAGCATAAGCAATGACCCTGCTGGTGAAACCACCGAAAATATAATTAGCGAAATATCTCTTGAACCCGGTGCGCAATAAATTAAAATTAAATAATAAATATAGAATTATAACGTAGTAATTCTATATTATGAACACAAACTGTGAATCAGAATTTAGTAAAAAAATAGAAGAATTAACGAACCAATATTATTCAGATAATAAGAAAAATACCTTTTTTAAATCCAATCAAAAAATGGAATGTGCTGCAACCATTACAAATCAAATCGGCATTGATGAACTTGTTCAAAGAACTATTTATTTAATACCTAATACTAATTGTGTTTTTTTGGATTACACCGTGTTTAAGACCTATGCCACACCTGACAATTATAATAAAATTGTCGGATATATCTTATCTTTATTTGATTACTGTATTAATAATTATGAATATTACGATGCTTATGTAAATTTAGATACATTTACTATTTCAGCAGCGGAAAGATACAAGAATATTATTACTTTGTTTCTTAACAAATGCATGACATCTGATTGTGTGTATTCAATTAAACTAAAAAATATGTTTATTTGCAATACACCGAATACTTTTAACAATATTTCCAAAGTGTTGATGCCTTTTATTGACCCTGTAGTGAAAGAGAAAATTATTGTTTATGATAAGAAATGCAGTGCTGAATTATTAAACAATTTACTTTCAAAAAAGGGAGGGGTCAGAGGGGAACCGTAGGTTCCCTTCAAAAAAATTGATTTTAATACAATTGATATAATAATTATTAACCACTAGTTATTATAATGAACGTTGTTTTAAGCACCCCCCAAAAGGCCGATACCTTTTGTGCTATGTTCCAGCACATGAAGGCTTTCACTGAACATGTAAATGTCATGTTTGAATCTGACCATATGTATTTGCAGTCCATGGATTCTGCCCGCGTATCTGTCTTTGAGTATAATTTGCCAAGTGCTTGGTTTGATAAGTATGAACATACGAATGGTGCGGCCATTCCTCTAGGTGTGAATTCTACATTGTTGTTTAAAATATTGAATACTCGCGATAAGAACCAGACAATTACTTTGGCCTTTGACCCAGAGAATAATGATAAACTGTATATTAGTTTTACATCTGATAGCAAAACTGTATTTGATAAACATTTTGAACTACCTTTGATGGATTTGGAGTATGAGCTAATGAGCATTCCTGAGATGGAATGCGACGCAGAGTTCTCTATTCCATCTGGTACGTTCGCTAGTTTGGTCGGACAACTCAAGATGTTCGGCGAGACTATGGATATTGAGTGTTCGGAAGAGAAGATTGAGTTAATTTCGTTGAGTGAGGGGTTGGGTAAGATGAATGTAAATATTGATATTGAGGATTTGGATTCATATGCGATTAATGAGGGTGAGGTAATGAAGTTGTCGTTTAGTTTGACGATGTTGAATAATATTTGTGCTTTCAGTAAAGTGGCGAAGGATATGGAGATTAAGCTAATAAAGAATTATCCGATGAAAATTATTTATTCTTTAGGTTTAGATGATGCTAAGATGACGTTCTACTTGGCACCGAAGATTAATGATGATTGAAGGGAACATAAAAGCTTTGCGGATCGGCTTCCTTTCTAAACCCTCCTTTAATTATAGATTCCTTTTTAAAATAATATTAGTAGACATTGATAATAATATTATTGTTTGTTAGTGTTTAGTGTTTAGTGTTTAGTGTTTAGTGTTTTCTTGATTTTTTATGTTTGCGTCCACCCTTTTGCGTTTTGGATTTCTTGTGTTTGCGGGTACGTCTACCGCCGTATATTGATACTGCAGTTGTTAATAACGATTTCAAAAATTGGGGGACGTTTGCAAATTCGCTTCTAAGATAATAACCTTTCCATTTTGGTTTATTATTCGGTCCTAATTCCATTTTTGGCAAATTAGCAACAATTCTAGAAAAAGGGCTAGCTGGACCATGGTCACTCATATCGACAAATTTATTTATTCCATAATTTTTCATAGTTAAGTTGTCCGTTCTCCCGTTTGTAGTAATATAGATTTGTAAGTCGCTTAAGGCTTTTTTGAAGTCTGCATTCATATTTTTCATTCTTGCTACGGCAACATTTATTGCATTATTAGCTTCAAGACCTGTTGAACCTTCCGCAATTTTGGCAAGACCAGACGCAGCAGAATTTGCTTTATCCTTAACCCAAGACGCACCAGACGCAGCAGCACGAGACGCACCAGACGCAGCAGCAGACGCAGCAGCACGAGACGCAGCAGACGCAGCAGACGCAGCAGCAGACGCAGCAGCAGACGCACGCCCAATTCGTGATACTTCTGATTCCAATTCTTTGTATGTATTTAACATAGCAAGGTCATTTGACCAATCCTCTCCCTTTTTATTAACATGTTCTAGTAAAGTATCGTATTTTTGATTTCCGTTGTTAAAACTTTTATACTTCTCTATATTTGTTCTTACTTCTTGAGGAGTCGCTACATAATAACCCATACTTTTTCTAACAGTACGCCCTAATAAATTCGTCACTCCAAGATCCGTCGCATGACCAATCTCTCTTCCTAGCTCTCTAATTCCGAGCTTTGACCCTGTATTTATAAATTCGGCATTGTTGTAAGCATCGTTAAACATTTGTTTAATACTTGGGTTGTCAATCGCTCCAGTAAGCATTGGTGTTATCTCAGATACGGGTTTGTTTACATCAATGCGATTGTATTCACGGTTTATACTGTCATTATCAATTGGAATCTCACTAGTTGTAAACGCTTTAGCTATATGCAATGTGGGCACCCCCTTTCCCTCCGGTCCATGTGGAAAAACTACTAATGGAATGTTAATTTCATATGATGTTTTTTTTTCACCTAAAGAGGTACTTCCAGCACCTGCGCCAGCACCAGCACCAGCACCAGCACCTGCACCTGCGCTAGTGTCCGATGGATCTGGAGACAGCAGAGGGGAGGCACCAGCACCGGCACCAGCACCAGCACCAATTCCCATGCTATTTCCAATTGAACTCATGCTATTTCCAATTGAACTAACTGCATTACTAATTCCACTAAATAAGCTACCATCTGATGCTGGTGCTGCTGCTGCTGGTGCTGCTGCTGCTGTATCAGGAATTAACGGTTTTAAATTTGCATCATCAATCTTGTTTTTTTTTAAGAATTCCCTCACATATTCTTGTTTTTTTCTGTTTGTCCAATCATAATCATTATAAGCATTTAATAATTCGTTAACGGTTTTTAAGTTGTTTTTGTCATTCCAGGTAAAAATCTGGTCATAAATTTTATTTATACTAGTAGTATCAACAGACCTTCTATCACCATTGAATAAATATTTATTTCTGTCGTTCTCAAATGAATCAAACATACCCTTAATTGCATCGTTATGTTGGTATGCCAAGGATGGTGGCCACATCCCTCCAATTATTTTTTTATTCATACTCTATATATTTAACCCAGAAATTATTATTCGTTTATGTTCATCTAAAAACAACCAATCTAAATATATACATGACATTTTACCTAAATATTTTATTATTTCTCATCATTTTATTTTTATACATCCATATTGTTCATCAATACAAACGTAGTGAAGATTTAGAGATATATGAAATGGATTATGCCTCCAACGACCACTTACAAGAAGTATGCGATATTAAGCAACCCGTTCTTTTTGAGTACCGTTCTGTAAATCCAGAATTCTTCACTAAAGTAACTTACGACCGTTTGTCCGATGATTTTTACGCCAACACCGACATCAAAGTAAAAGACATCAATGATTATTGGGAGACTGATGACACCGTAGATTACGTTGTTTTACCTTTCCAAACCGGAACGAACCTCATGCGCACTGACCCAAAATCCAAATACTTCACAGAAAATAATGAAGAGTTTTTAGAAGAATCTGGGCTATTGGAGTTGTTCCAATCCAATGATTCTAACATTAAACCTTATTTCACTGCATTAAGCAAATACGATATTTGCACTGCCTCTAAAAATACAGTTACACCTCTACGCTACCACACTGGCTACCGACAATATTTGTGCGTCAACACTGGCAAAATCAGTGTTAAAATGACTCCATGGAAGAGTACAAAATATTTATACCAAAATAAAGATTTTGAGAACTATGAATTCCGGTCACCAGTTAACGTATGGAAACCACAAAAAAAATACTTGCACGAAATGGATAAAGTCAAGTTCTTAGAATTTGAGGTTTTGGAAGGCCATATGCTTTTTATTCCACCTTATTGGTGGTACAGCATTAAATATACTTCGGAAGAGGATACACTTGTTTGTGGATTTTCATATAATAGTGTTATGAATTGCTTGGCGAATTCACCTGATATTGCCAAGTATTATTTACAACAGCACAATATTAAAAAGCGTATTACGAAGACATTGGAATTAAATGAAGAAGCCAAAGAAGCAAAGGCGGAACAAGAAGAATTAGAGAAGGTTGCAGAGATTGATGCAAAAGTAGAGCCCGAACATGGTGCAAAGAAAATTACTGAAGTGCCGCTTTAAGCGTCGGTAAGTGCATTCTTGTCCACTGTTACTTCTTTCAATACATTACGCATTATTTTATCCACATGTTTATTCTCTTCTTCATTGCTATATCCACCTAATGAACTCAGTGAAATTTTCATGAATTCATTATTCTCAGGAGTATCTGACCTTACATAGTCTGGATTCTCTGCCTGCCATGCAGGTAATTGCTCCAAGTTTTTACGGGCAATACGGCTTACTATTGTTCTTAGTTTGGACTTTTCTGAATTATCTTTTTCCCAAGTATCTTGGTTCTTGATATACACTGTTTCTCGCTTATAATCTGTGCAATGAAGTGGGCGTTCATATACGTCTAATTCTTTCAGTTTATTAATGAAAATTCGTGAGATACCTAGTACGTAACCTAGTTTTCCAGTAGCCTCTAAGTCAGATACATTAAGGTTCAATGAATCTACAAAATCCGTGATACTAATCGCGTCTTTACATTGCTCGTTTAAAAAGACATTGAGGTTGAAACTATTGTGGTTTGTAGTATTGTTGGTTGTGGTGTTGTTCTGGATTAAGGTTGTGTTGGATTTGGTAGATATTTCTATTAATGCTTTTGACTGCTCTTTTAATGCATCTTTTAATGTATCCTTCAACTCTGTTGATTGCTCTTTTAGAAGGTCTTTTAATTCTTTGTTTTCTTTTATTAGTTCCTTAACTAATTCAAATGTTATATTAATGTCGTTTTTTTCTACACTAACTACTGCGTTTTTATTAATAGTTTCTATATTACATTGTTTTTTATGTCTACATAACGCCATTCTATATGAGAACGATTCCTTACATAAATTACATTCATATGTCTTCACTAATGCATTAGGGACATTGGTTACTGTAGTTACGAAAGCAGTTACGTTCCGTTTATGTTTAGTAGTATTTTCATGTTTTCCATAATCTTTTTTATTAGCAGTTATGTAGTTACAATATTCACAATTATATAATTTTTTGTTTTCAATAAGGGGATTTTGGGATAAATTTTTGGACATTTATAAAATAGAGTTACAAAAAAATCCTCCTAAATATTCCGCAAAGAACTGTTTAAAATATTATGCAGTCAAATGTTTTATTAAAAAACAGGATTTACAGCATTTCCGAGTAAAACGATACTTTTAATAAATTTCTCTGGCCAAAAATAAAAAATAGACAAAAATAAATGTCCAAAAATAAAAACGGACCCGATTTCTTTTCTTTGTTTCTTCTGTGACTATTTATTGTAAAACTATTTATTTTTATTTATAATTTCATTAAGATTGTTTATTATGTTCGCCAATGCAATAATTCGTTCTGTTGAATTAGCTAACGCTATTGATTGTTTATTGATGACGTTTTGCAATTCTTCATTTTTCTTTATTAATTCTGAAACAACATCACCATTCACTTGAGTAGTTTCAACCTTTTCATCTTTTTCCTTAATTTCATTCTCTTGATTGCATGTTTTACTATGTCTCCAACATGTAACTCTATTTCTAAATTTGTTATTGCATTTTTTACATAAATATGTCTCTTTTTTAACAGGAACAGTTGTGATTGGTGGTGGATTATTAATTGCGTTTAAATGTTTATTAGTAGCCTGATGTTTTTTATAATCTTTGAGATTGTCAGTATAATAGTTACATGTTTGACAGTGGTACTTTTTATTATCAATTATTGCGTTAGTTAATTCATTATTGTTTTCATCAATATTAAACGTAATGTTATTATCCAAATTATTCAAAATCGGTGTATTAGCTATATTATGTTTGTTGTTTTTATTTGGAAACGGTGGGCGACTATTTAAATTTGCATTTAATAAACTATAATAATGATGCTCTAATATTAAAGCATCAATTTTAGTATTACATTTCTGATTACATATTTCTACCATTTCCCAATTATCCCAACCACCATTTTTCCGTATACAATCGTATACTTTTAAATTGTAACCATCACTTTTTTCATTAATGCAGTTTATTTTATGTGCATACTTACGTTGTGTAAAGTTTGTAGTATGTCCAACATAAACGTCTTTAATATTTTTATCTTTACATACTATTTTGTAAACAATAGTATTATAATAATTGACACAGGTCTTTGGCATCTGTCTTATAATGTTATTGGACATATGTCTTTATCTTATTTATAGATAAATCCCTAAATGAAATCTTATAATTGACTTTTATCCCCATGTTGAATAATTTCTCAGTAAAACTATTTAATAAATAATAAAAACATAAAAATTAATTTATATTATATTGTAGATGAACATATTAAGAATTTTGTTATTCCTATTTGGAACCACAAGTATCGCATATTCAAATGATTTAGAAATTGTAAGGAGACGTGTACAGTCATCTATGAATTATGGAAGCGCAAATCAAAATAATTATCAATCCGGAATAGAATCCAAGAAGGGTTCTATGTCATACGGGTCGCAAAATACTGGCTCAACTGCTATTAAAAAACAATCGCATAATTCAATACAACATGGCTCTATGAAGTATAGCTCGCAAAAACATGGCTCTTATGCAATTAAAGGTCATGGATCCCAAAGGCACAGTTCCCAAGTGCACGGGTCCCAAAGGCACGGTTCCCAAGGGCACGGTTCCCAAGGGCACGGTTCCCAAAGGCACGGTTCCCAAAGGCACGGCTCAACCGCGCTTCACAAAGGTTCACACAAATATAATTCAGGAAGTCATGGTGGTTCAAATAAAAAATATATGTCTGCTTATGTGTTTAGCGCTACAAACTATGGTTCAAACAATAATAATTATTGTACAAAGACAAAGGGTAGTGGCACAAAAGGTAGCGCTCCACATTCTAGTTACATATATAACGCATTCGCCCCTACTCTAACACCAACTGAACAATTGCCACCTATATATACGCCACCTCCACCAACATACTTCCCGACATCTTATATGAATATGCCGAAGATACCTATTAGTTTTGAGAAAAACGACGATATAACAATACCCCCATTATCTCTATCGTTTCAAATAAAACAAGGTGGAAACGGTTGGTCGTCATATCCCGACCCTCCAACCGTGCTAACTAGTGCAGTATCCGCAGTTACAGGTCTAAACAAAAAATACATAAAAGACATGAGAGTATCTAGTCAGTCCAATCGCCGTAAATTATCTTCGCAATTCTATTTTTATTATAACATAACACTTCCTATTCAAGACGCAAACTTAGATAAAAACAATCAAGAGAAAATATATACAGCGATTGTTTATATTTTGCAATACTCAGTAGTTAGTGGTGCTTTCACTAATTATTTTAAGAACATCAGTTTGCCTATCAATATAACTAGTATGGCCGCAAGCCCATATATTATTGTTTATTCAGCAAAACCAGTTGTTCAATCAACAACAATAGAATCCACCAATAATAAATCCGACCCTACACTAATTTATTTCTATATAGTATTTGGAACATTAGTATTGGTTGCAGGTGCTTCTACTATTGCATATTTCGTGTATAAAAAAAGAAATATGAAAAACAATACAATCAACATCAGAGATAGTATCCCGAATCCAATGCAAAAACAGATTCAATTAGTAGCCAACTAATCCGCCGTATAATATACATTTCGCAGTCCGTATTTGTCAATACATTTATTTAAAAAACACTCACATTTCGCACAGGGTTTAGAGTTAATAAAACTCTCACATTTATCACCACGGCCAAACCGCATAACATACATATCCGCACCACGCAATTTACTTTTATCTCCAAGCACGCGAACCACATTCTCTTCCGCATGTATATTCCTAGGCTCTCTAATATAAGTATTATTAAACGTTTTGTTTTGAATACTTCGGTAACCAACGCGGTTTGTGGCTTCAGCAATTACTTTTCCACGCGATACAATCACTGCCACATGTAATAAATTATTTGCGTTTCTCATTTTCATTGTTTTAGGATCCTCCATAAATCTATCTAATATTTCTGTGATTTGGGAATTAGGCATGTATTTATACTACCCCAGTGTTTAAATAATTTTTTTAGGTGCTTATTATATAATGCTCAAATCTGTTCGTGAAGTATTAATTTCTATTGTTGCGTTATTAGTCTTAGATGGAATTTACATTTATTTAACACATAAAATATTTGCCGACCAAATTGTTAATATTCAGCGCGTAGTAATGACATTGAAACCTATGGGTGCCATAGTTTGCTATGCATTATTAGTGGCTGGCTTGAACTATTTTATTATACAACGTAATCGCTCTATTCCTGAGGCATTCTTCTTAGGTTTAGTAATTTATGGTGTTTACGATAGCACAAACTATGCCACATTAAAAAAATGGGAATCTAGCGTAGCTATTATGGATACATTATGGGGTGGCTCATTGTTTGCATTAACAACTGCGATTACTTATTATCTTGCCTAATTATTAGCTTAGGTTTAGTTATATATATAATGGTATTCGCAATAACAGGTTTGGGAATCCCTCCAAACTTTTCACAAAAGTCTTCAATAGATAACTGTTCTACAGGATAGTTACCTATCAATTTATCATGCAATTCTTTGGACTGTTCGTCTGGCTCTAGACCCCAATGGTGATAAAAGGCATCCAATAAATCATCATTTGGAAAATCAATATCCTGTTTTTCATCATTGGGTAGACCACCATAATCCTCAACAAGGTCTAGCCAATAAGGTGACTTAGAACCATAATATATCCAATGGTACCAAAGTTGTACTTGATAATCTTCGCAACTAGACTCAAACAATTCATTATATTGTCGGCGAATGGAATATTTACAAACCCGATTCAAATAGAGACGCGTTCTTCCTTTTTGAGGTAATATGGTAAGGTACTCTACTAAATCGGTTTCTTTAAACTGAATTATAAATTTCATTTTAGAGGGCTCATGAAGCATAGGTTTACAATCGTATCCTTTATACTCTTTCAAAAAGTGGCAGATTTGGTATTTGCGTGCACACAAAGTCAATACAATAGAACCAATCAAACACTCAGTCTTTTTTTGTGAGAACAACTTGTCTTCTATATCGGGGTTTTCTGACTTATAGTAGCTTTCATATATTTTTGTTAAGTATTCAAATGTATCTTTTTCATCGCCACTATAATACAATTCATATGCCCAAAAGAGTGCTTCTTTGGATTGCTTTTCTAACATAGCGATAAGTAGAGATTGTTGAACATCCATTTTAGAATAAAGATAACGGGTAAATACTAATTGGTCCATGTTGAGTTTTGTTATTTATTCTTACCATTTAAGATAAGAATAAATCAATTTTTTTGTTTATACCAGATGTCTACCATAGAAATACCACAAAATTAAAGACAAAATGCTACCAACAACATAACCATTGCCAGCACTAGTCAATGTCTTTCCCATTAAATAGTAAAACGCAATAGGGAACAAGACATAAGACAATAAAATATAAAAGGCCATCACGTACAAAAACGTTTGGAATTTAGACATATTTTTATTTATATATAATACAAATATAATAATGCAAAACAACGTCTAAATAAATCTATGGATCAGTAAAATCAAAGGTGTGAACAAACCTCTTATAAAACGACTTATAAGTATTTTGTAGCTTATCAAACCGCATATTGAACTTCCCATCCATAAAACGCTTATCAATATTCTCTACAATAACCTTATCTTGTAACATAGTATTCCACATCAAATCCTCCGATATTTTATCACCTATGGGATTCTGCATAAAGTTACGGTAGGTCTTCACAAAAAGCACGCTCTTATCATCGCTTACGGGTAGAGCAAACGTAATAACCGTACTAACGAATTCACCAAAAATTACACGGGCAACTGTGGTGTGCGGTAATATGAATTCATTCTCAATTGTGAGATTTTTAATACCATAGTATTTGCGGGCAAGCGAATTTTCACCAGCCTCATATGCATACGACGTCTTGTAGTGATGGGGGCCTACCAATCTGGGTGGGTGGTTCTCAATCGGCGCAGGGTTCTTCGCATTACCAAAAGTATGCACAAACCCAATATGCATAACATCCAATGAATTTTCACTTAAAATACGGGAATAACAATTAAAATTCATCTTTAAAAACACAACAGAATCATTACGCGCAACTTCTTCTTCTACGAATATGTTATCTTCCATAACAATATCAGTGAGATTTGCAACTAGGTCCGAATACGTATTCAAATATACCCAACCATGTTTCTCAACAATCTGATATTTTGAAACATCGTAGATAGGTGATGGGCGAAAGCAGATTCCGGGTACTTTTGCTAATGTGCCATTGGAATCAAACTCATAACCATGGTAAGGACAAACGATATTATTATTGCATATTTTTCCCTTAGAAAGCGAAGCACCTTTATGTGAGCACACATCGTCTAATGCAACATAAGAGCCATTCGTATTTTTCCATACCACATAATTTTTATTCCATACAGTTACTTTTTGTGGTTTATTAACTACAAAATCTGAATCTATACCAACAACGTACCATTGTAAGTCATATTTGTGTTGGTCTGTAAGCTCATGGTAATCAAGTTTAGGATAATCAATAATTTTGGGTATTCCTGCAGATTCTTGTGACATAGTCAATGCTTTACGAACCATATTGGGCAGAATAATGCCAAAAGATCCTACATGTTTTAAAATCCATAACAATGGAAATAGAAATTTCAAGTTCATTATAATATATTGTATAAATATCTTTATTTTATTTCGTTAATATATAAAATGGGAAAATCAATAACACGAAAATCAAAATCTCTGAATAGAAAAAGTAGAAATGCGCAATCAAGCACAAAGACAAACATTAGAAAAACAAAGCATAATCGTAGTGAAAAAACCGTCAGTAATGATAAAAAATCGCACCTAGTGCATGTTTTCTTTGAGATGCTGAACACTGTAAAATTATATCATTGGAAAACCAAATCTTATGCACAACATAAAGCTACCGATGAATTATATGAACGTTTAAATGAGAACATTGATAAATTTGTAGAGGTCTTGCTAGGGAAAGACGAAAGCCGTATTAAGATGATAGAGAAAAGAATAACTGTTGTTGATTATTCAAACGTATCAGATTTCAAAGAGAAGATTTATAAATATCGCGATTTCTTGACCGGACTTAACAATCATTTTAATGAGAAAAAGGATTCTGATTTATTAAGTATTCGCGACGATATATTGGTAGACATTAATCAGTTCTTGTACTTGATGACATTTTCATAATACGTTTTATTTTTTGTATTCTTGCATTAGCCCATGTAAACTTGGTACCCTGTTAAGACCATGTGGCCATCTTCCATATACCTCTCTATGACGTAGATTTGCCAAGTTCCGTCTTCCTCTAATCACCCTTTTACGTTGTTGATATGTTTTTCTCCAATGCCTCTGCACGAGTCTTATCCAATGTGTCTTCAAAACCACAGAATAAGTACCATCTTCTAAAATACAAAGTTTCATAATATGAACCTTTGCGTTTTCTACGCGAACAATACTATATTCTGCCAAATAACGGCGAATCCTTTCAAACCCATATTGAAAGAACACAAAAGGCGAAACAGAATTTATCATCAATAACACATCACGATTGTCCGTATATGTGCGTTTCGTTAAACCAATATAATAATGGTCATGTTCTTTTTCACTATATACATGATGCGAGTCATCTTGATAAATTTCATCATGCTCCCAATCATTGGGTAAAACATCAAATTCTTCAAAGTCATTGTCGGAATCACTGTCACTTTCATGGTCGGTCCCACTATTTGATGAAATTTCAGAACCATTCAAATCATTTACAAAGACAATAGTTGAGTCAGAATCAATACTGTTAGAATCATTATCTGAATCATAATCTACCATTATAGATACATAAGTCGTTTATTTTATTTACGAATTTTAGTTAACAATATTAATCAATTTTTTTGTCTACTTACTATATATATGTCAACTTATAACACAACGGATAAAGACATACCAGTTCCGACAATAACGTCAGGGGTTCCGTTAGTTCCTAAGCCGCCGGAAAATCCACCAACAACAGGATTAGGCGCAACATCAATAAAAGAAAAAATAGAAATTAAAGTTAATCCTGTGCAATATTATGTGAAAGCATCGTTTATGATTACATATATATTGCTATTAACAACAGCAACCGTTACTTTTATAGAAGCAATGAGAACAAATGTGGCGGCCGTCCGCCATATACTCAATTTAGAAACATGCGTTTCTGTAGTTGCCGGTTATTTCTATTCTATTTTTGTAACCCAAATAGAAGGCTACAGCAAAGAAGGTAAAGAAGTAGATTGGTCCGATATAACTAAAACACGTTATGTAGATTGGACAATAACAACGCCTTTAATGATTCTTGTTTTATGTATTGTAATGGGTAGTAATATTGGTGTAAAAATAGGTCTCCGAGCTTTAACATTATTAATAGCTCTAGATATTTCTATGTTGGCGTTTGGATATATGGGTGAAGCAAATATATTAAGTAGAAACGTAGCCACATTACTTGGATTCATTCCCTTCACAATAATGTTTTATTTAATATATGCGTGGTTTATCGCACCCAAATATGTCTTTGCTAATATGGCGTTATTTATGACATACGTGGTATTATGGGCATTGTATGGTCTAGTGTATTTGTTACCAGAGACATATAAAAATATTACCATGAATGTATTAGACTGTATTGCCAAATGTTTTGTAGGTATTGGATTATGGTTATATTATAGCAAAATGGTTGCAATATACTAGTAAGTTTTACAAATCCACGAAGAATCCCTTAAATGCTTTCATTATCATTTCTTCGTTTATATTGATTCCTTGTTGCCTAGAAAACTGGGCTAGCATATCTGTAATCGTCTTTGTGCTAGGTTGCGCTTGTTTCTGCGCTTCAATCTTCTCATTCAGTAGGTGAATAGACTTATGAATAATTTCAAACACAAACATATATTCTTCGTTTTTCTTTTTTTGTTCTTCTGCCCTTTTAGTTTCTTTTTCTAGTAATATTTGGCTTTGGTGGCCTCCTCTATGCCATTTTAGCCACGCTTCGCTAGGAGCTTCTTCGCGTCCAGGGTCGTTCGGCTTTTTATATTTTTCTGCAACGTTTTCAAGTTCTCGCTTTTCTTTGATAAATGTTTCCAAAGCAACCAAACATTTATCCATATCTTCTAGGCTATCACATGTCTCACATTCCTTAGCAAAATGCCCGACTTTTCCACATACAAAGCATTTATTTTTAGCACTATTACTCATTTTCTCTAACATCTTCACTGTAGCCTCATCTAGAACTTCTTCACAAAATGACCCACCACGAACATTTTCAATCCCATACTTATCCATGTATATTCTAGTATACTTATCTTCGTCATAATCATCACAGTCGTTAATCAACTCTAGAACACGAACAGGACTGTATTTACGAGTCCATACAGCACCACCCGAATGAAAATGCTGCTCTATTCTGAAACCAGGATTATTTGTTTTTCCGACATAATACTTTCCGCCCACCAATTCCAAAACATAAATGTGAACCATTTCTTCTTTATGTTATAAAAAAATAAATATTGTTTTGGTTTCAATTTTTTGTTATATTATAAACATGAAAGGAAGGTTCTAAAGGAAACCATGGGTTTCCTTTATACGTAGAGACTCTGTGAAGTCAACACATATTTCAAGACCATCCCTTCAATTTGGCTCAATTTATACATTAAATCAATTGCACCAAGTATTTCACATACATTTATCAACTCCTTAGAAACAGTAACAATCTTCATCATAGCCTTCGTAAAATCACCAATAGAAATCTCCTTTTCTGAAATCACAGATTGAATAAAAGACTTACACTCTTCTTCGGTTTGACAATCGCACCAATCCATAGAATACTGAATCATATCAAATATCATAGCGTTTTCATATCTTAATCCTGTGCGAACATCCAATAAATTCTCTTTGGCTTCATAAGACCCATATAGTGCTACCAAATCTTGAATGGTTTTCTTCAATAAATAGTCATCAATGAGTGGAATACTAGAGCGTTGGTCAGAAGGAATCTTCACATCCGTAAAACACGAGAACAGCCCCACCAATTGTTTTGGCGTAAAGTCTGAGAAATATCCATTCTCGCTCATGATTTTGCTGATAGGCAGGGGATGAATTTCGGCAATATTGGATGCAATAACCCCCAACATCGTGAGTTCATATTCTTCACCAACAGTATTCAGATGTCCATGTTCAACCATAATTTGGCACACTGCATCTGTCTGACTCTTAATAAACTGCTCCATATATTCAATAGAATCCTTTTGCTTATTATATTCTGAGTCCATTGCGACCAGCTCTTTTGCCTTCTGGACATCCTCAATAAGGGTCCGATATTCATTTCTGAACTTATCCATTTCACGTTCAATATCCTTACGCTTTTTATTGACAGCACCATTCAACCTGACCTCTAAATCAATATATTGCTCACGGACATCTTTGGGTGTCTTGCTCAATTCAAGAGTTTGCCACTTCTTATTTAGTTTTACAGACAGTTCTTCCATATAGTTCTTATCACTAACAATAGATTTTTGTATCTCATTACGAATCATACTCTTTTCAGAGAACTTATCAAACCCACATGTCTGACCATTTTTCAACAGATTCAAAATCAGACTATACGAAATATGGAACTTAGATACCAGCTTTTGTGGAACACCACCCAATATTGTCTTATAGTCATTCAATGTTGGCACATCAAATAGATTATTACAATGGACGACATGGCCAACTGTATCAATACCGCGGCGACCTGCTCTCCCAGCCATCTGCGTATATTCATGCGCCATCAAATACCTTTCACCATTTCCATCAAACTTTGTCAGACTAGTAAATATAGCGGTTCGGATAGGACAATCTAGGCCAATCGCGAAAGACTCCGTAGCAAAGAGCATCTTAATATACTTTTTGGAAATCATGAGCTCTACAATCTCACGCAGAATTGGAATCATACCTGAATGGTGGATACCGATGCCCTTTTCCAACAAACTCACAACCTGATTATATTCAGGTAACTGCAAATACTCATGGTAATTGGGAAGCTTGCGAACAATCTGCTCACATTCTCTGCGAACAATATAGCCGACTTTGCTATCGTCCTCCAGAAGAGGCACAGTAATATCTTTGGCGCACAATTCAACATGTTTACGCGAAAACACGAAGGCAATGGCGGGGAGCATATCATGGTCGCGCAAGAACAGCGCAAGTTGATTCAAAACATTTTTGCGCTTCATGTCAACGTAGTTATTGTCTAGGAGCTCGCGGACCTTTACGATGTTGCGATAGCCAGTATCATTGAAACCACCCTTATGGTCTTGGAGAGGAATTAATTTGTTTGTTGTATCGCGAATAAACTGTTGAGTGGTTTTGTCGCGAACTACCTTGAAAATGGCTTCTACCGTAGTTAGGAATCCATAGTGTGAAAGTGGGACGACACGGTGATTAGTACTAGCCAACGCAACATGTTTACTATCAGAACCCTCTAACTCGGACTTGCTATGCCCTTCAGAACCCTCCTCTTTACTATGTCTCTTTTCAATCCATTCTGCAAACCCAGCTGGATTGTCAATCGTTGCAGACAAGAGAACCATTTGGATATGGGGCGGAAGCATCAATATAGTCTTCTCCCATACCTGACCACGCTCTTTATCATTAATATAATGAACTTCATCAAAGACAACACATCCCAAATCCTTCTGAACATCTATCTGAAACTGCAGAGGGAACCCATGGTTCCCCCTTACCCCCTCCTTAGAATCAGACTCATTATTAGATAGGAGGGGGTAAGGGGGAACCTTAGGTTCCCCCTGGAAGAGGTAATTCATCAAAATCTCAGTAGTCATAATCAAAACATCAGCATCAGGATTAGTCTTAATATCACCTGTCAATAATCCAAACGAAATATCAGGATATTTTTTAGTAAATTCATAATATTTTTGATTAGAGAGAGCCTTGATAGGACTGGTATAAATTACCTTTTTCCCAAGACTAGCAAAATGCTGGATTGCAAACTCTGCTGGAAGAGTTTTACCGCTCCCTGTATGCGCAGTAACCAAAACATGATGTCCTTCAATGATAGCTTCAAGTGCATGCTTTTGAAAAGGGCTAAGAGGGTACGGGAACCTATTAAAATAATCCGCATATTTCTCATCTTGTTCAGTAGGGTATTCATTGGAGCAAATTTTAACCATGACGTAATAAATATAATATTAACTGTTTATTATAGTTATTCAATCAATTTTTTACACCTTTGCACATTCAAAACGCCCACTTCGTGGGCAGTTATGAGTGAGCGAGGTGATACTGATTGCGCATTTTAAATGCGCAATGGTGTAAAGGAAACCGACGGTTTCCTTTTTTCCGTAGGTTCCTTCCCTTTTCTGTTAACTAAAATGCTAACATTTTGCATCAGTAAGCTCATTGCTATCATTCTCCAATCTACTGTAGTGAATACACTCACCAAGAGTAAAATACGAAATCGCAGCAGAAATACCAAGAAGACATAAACATACACCAGCACAATCACACATTTTTATAAAACTAATATATAATACAATTTATATTACATATTACTAAACATCCCGCAGCATATATCTAGTGAATTACAATTGTAACTAAAAACAGTAAAAAACTCAGTACTCTTTAATCCTAGCAATCTTGGCGCTATGGTCTTGCGTATTAAACGCCGAGTTTTGATGCACCCTATGTTTCACCAATACATCCTCAAAATTATAAAAACGCTTGTTGGCCCTACGCAATCTAGTCCAAAGTTCATAATCTTCCACACCAGCAAATTCTTCCTTCCACAAACCAAGTTCCTTTCTCAACACAGCACTGCTATTAATGACAGGATTCACCAATTTAAAATTAAAATCACTGAAGTCACCATCTGGTATTTGGGGAATCACACCTTCCAGGTTCTCAAAATAAACACACTTTGAGCCAACTACATCGTATTGGTTTTGGTTTAATAGCTCTGACTGAACAGCAAGCTTTGTCGGTAACCAAATATCATCCACATCCAAAATCGCAACATAATCGTAGTTACAATATTGAATCACATGGTTCAATGTATTCGCCTTGCCCTTTATGTCATGAAAATCATAAACACGAATGCGGTTATCAATATCGGCATAATCTCTTGCAATTTTATATGTAAACGAATCGGGCTCATGGCCGTTTACAGCAATAATAAGTTCCCAGTTTTGAAATGTCTGACTCAAAACAGATTCAACAGATTCGCTGATATATTCTATACCATTATACACGGGCATTAAGATGCTAATCATTTTACGTAAATATATACAAACAATGGTGTATATCTTTATTTGATTTTGTGAATAAAGATTATTATGGAATGATTACACTTTCATCAAAAGGATTTTGGCTTAATCTAACTACATTAATATTGTCATAACAGAATTTGCCTATTTGTAAAGTACAATATGTTCTATGGTCAACGACATTAAATTCCTTATTGTTGTAATATAAAAATCCCCGAGATAATCTATCTTTATAATGTGTAAAAAACATATTTACCTGCTTATCGTTATGAATAAAACTCCGGTGAATCATGAAATAATCTTGGGAACTCATTATCAAATTAGATTCGCAATTATATAAATTTTCTTCTTTCAAATTATGACCAATGTCCAATAATATTGGCAAAAATTCATTATCCCCCCAACTTAATACGACTCTCTGCAACATATATATATATTACATATATTATGTAAAAGTGTTTATATTGGTTTCCTTTTTATTCTATTAATTCCATACCTGATAATTCTTTCATCATACGTTTACTGGTTGTTTCTACTAAGAGCCCATTCGCATAAATACCATAGTTCCAATAATAATTCTCATTTTCTAAGGCAAGATGCCAAATATTATGGATACCTTCACTAGCATAGGGGTGAGCACGGGGATCTAGACAAGCAATTAAACGGTATTTATCGTCAGTAATATAGATATCTCCTGTATAAGCGATGGATTTTTCACGTTGTTCCTCTGTGAGTTCGTCTACTAAAATAGAGTGGCATCCAGTGAGAATGAGGTCTTCTGTTAATTCGGGATATTGATTGTGGCTGAGTCTATAGAGACGGTTTTTACTATGAAGGGAATGACCAGGATTATACATTTTAGAGTGGCCAATCATATCTACAGGAACGTAGCCATTCAAACGTGTTTTAACTAATGTTCCTTTGCGAATAGTTTCAATAGGCACATAGGTTTCTTGGCCATCAATGGAACAAAGAATCTTAGAACCTTCTAGGAAACAAATAATTGGCAAATAAAGTTGTGCATTAATCGTCCATCCTTTTGCAACTAATGCATTATATCCAGATTGGCCGTTTTGATTATATATAGCTTGGGGTGCGTCTAATGTAACGCCACTTTGGACATTAAGTGTGGACCAACTATTTAATACCTTATCTAAATTTGTAATCGTTTCATCAGGTGAAAAAGCAGTTGCTCCATCAAGCATACCAGTCATAATTGTAACATTAGAAACATCCCAATTACTAATGTCTTGATTAAATCCGGAAACACCTTTAAACATATTATTCATGTTTGTAACATTAGAAACATTCCAACTACTAATATCGTTGTTAAATCCATAAGCAAACATAAACATATTACTCATGTTTGTGACGTTCATTGTTCCAGTTCCAGCACTCCAAGATAAAGCATTACTAAGACCTCCATTATAAAACGAACCAGCGCTATAAAACATATAGCTCATGTCAGTAACACTGCTTACATTCCAACTACTGATGTCTTGATTAAATGAATAAGCATACATAAACATATAGCTCATGTTAGTAACACTGCTTACAATCCAACTACTGATGTCTTGATTAAAAGCCGATGTGTTCCTAAACATATAGCTCATATTCGTAACACTGGAAACATTCCAACTACCTATAGGTTGATTAAATAATGTTGCTCCATTAAACATCTCAGTCATATTAGTAATATTGGAAACGTCCCAACCACTGATATCTTGATTAAATGAAGATGCGTCTCGAAACATTCCAAAGCTATCATTAAAATTTGCAGTTTTTGAACCCCAATTTAAAGCAACACCACCATTGTTAAATGCTGTTGCACCACTAAACATATAAGTTGTTCTAGTAACATTATCAATATTCCAACTACTAATATCTTGATTGAAAGCATTAGTATTATAAAACATAGATGCAATATCATGAACGTTGGAAAAATCCCAACCACTGATATCTTGGTTAAATATATTACAGCCACAGAACAACGCATACATATTTGTAATAGTAGAAGTAAGAGGTAAACTGGTAGGAACACTTATTAAATTAATGGCATTAAAAAAGGCACCCCCTAAATCTGTCAACCCAATTTCACCAAAACTCGTGCACTGTGTTAAATATAGTGCTCCAGTTCCAGTATTATTTTGATAACTTAAACTAGTAACACCTGAACCCAAGACACTAACAGTATATGTTCCAGAATTCGTAAAAGTATGATTCTTAGAACCATCTGTACTTGTGTTTCCATCACCCCAATCTATAGAAGTAATAGTACCGTCAGAAATGGGTAAAACCAATTCAAAGCCAGATACAGTTATATCATAAACAAGAACCAAAGGACTTGGACTAGACATTTATATATAACACTAACATTATTTACAACAATAACCTCTGAAATAGAAACCAATTATCATACCGCAAATCTTCTTCCTTACACAGCGCAAAGTGCTCCAAATCTGATAACACACAATCCGCTACAATAATCTGGTCGTCTTTCACTAAATAGCCGTGTTTAAAATACAGTGTCAGTTTCTGGTCCATCGTATTACGCCACCATTCTACCCTAGATTTATGACAAATAAAAAATCCACCTGCAATAGAAACTTGATGTGCTGGAATTGGCATTTTTGGCAAACCCAATTCATTTTTATCATTCACAATATTAGCAAGCATATTCATATATTCGTCATTGTTATTGACACACGCATAATATATTTTGTTAATATCAAGCAGTGTTATTTTATTTGAGTTGGGCCAATTCACCAATTGTTCCCGAGATAAATCATTTTCTCGCCCACGAAAATACCCAATATCACACCAACCATAGAAATCCGTGTCAAAATATTTATTCACCATGGTTTGATGAACAAAATGTATTTTCTCGGACCACAACATATTCAATTTCCAATCTACGCGGTCACGTAATAGATAATTCTTTTCATGATTGAGAATCCATTCTGACCTGTACTTATACGTATAAAATTGGTTGTGGGGTTTAATAATGATTTTAATACGTGGATTATCATCGTAGCGTTCTAACAACTTGAACCCTTCATACTCACAGTAGACTACTAGATTATAATTATTAACATTAGAAAGCATATTATCTATCCATTGGTAATAGACAGAGGGGTCAAATTTGGCTTTAAAATTATACCAGCATGTTGAGAAAGTAATGGACATTTCTATTAATATGACAAAATGTTTTTATATAAATTATTTTGTTTATATAAAAGATGTAGACATTGTATAATTTTTAATGCGTTATAATATATACATATAGTTTATATGGTAACTTGCTATTATATTTTGAGCGATGAAGCTAAAACAAAATATTCTACAAATCTGTCCGGATGTAATTGTGTTGAAGGAAATAGAGACGAGTTGGTAGAGCAAATTCAAAAGGATAAAGAATTTTGCAGGGATCAAGAAGCAATTAATCACGAATATTTTTGTGACACTCTTAAAACGGAAACCGTTATCTATATAAAAAATGATGAAAACAATATTTTAGGTGCTTGTTCTATTTATTTATCCGAATTTATTAAAATTATTGGTATATGTGTCCCCCACTATAAAGAAGGCAGTATAAAAGGTATTGGAACATTATTACTTGATAATGTAAAATGTATCGGGAAATTAATAGGTGCAAAACATATAACTCTTATGATAAACTCAAGCGGACCATTAGAATTTTATACACAAAATGGATTTGAAAAATTAACAACCTTCAAAGAAGATGAATATGATATAGATGTTAATGATACTGAACATGCTATTATGATATATAAATTTCCAGCAACAACAAAAGAAGTAGGAATAATAAAAGTAAAAAGTAGGAATAATAAAAGCAAAAAGAGACCAAGAAAAATTGCCAAAAAAAAAGGAAAAACTAATAAAAGAAAATGAACAAAGTTCCAGAATATTAGCTTTATCTGCCGTTTGATGGTGTTACCAACCCCTTACTACTTTTCTTCATAGTCTTAGCTCGGCGACTGCTCTTTGCCTTTTTCGTCAAGACACATTCAAAATCCATATTACGGTAATATCCAGGTTTGCATTTTCTACTTATTTTCTTTTTATAAGGATTCCATTCCAAAGTATTCATTTTTCGCACTTTTTCAATAGGATAAACTTTGTTAATAATTTTCAACATCTCTTTTATTTTTAAATAATCGGCATTAATAGTGGGATCAATATTATTACGCAAATATAAAGAAATAGCATATCTGAACCAACGATTTTCTATTAAAACCTCATCACCAGTTAATGAATAACTAGTAGAAAATTTATCATATTCAGCATCTTTCAACCAATCTTCTTCATTGGATTCCAAATATTTAAAATAGGATTTTACAGAATATAGCGGATTTCCATAATTTTCATCCGTTTCAGGTAAATCTTTAATATAAAAGTCTTTTCCGTATTTATATTTGCCTTTTACATAATCATCTTTATAATTTGGATTTTTAGCCCCATCCTTTAATTCATTCATAAAAAAAGGGGCTAGCACTTCGGTATTCTCAAATAAAGTCTGGGCTTCTGCCATGCCATCCAGCTCATATTCTTCCTCAAATATTTCTTTAATGCGTTCATATAAACCATAATTACCATGTCTAGAATTAAGAGCCAAATGATCTTTTAAATAATCTTTACCACTCATAATATTAATATGACCTTTGAAAAACATAAATAACTTGTAAATAATTAAAAAAACATAGAGTTTTAATATTTTACCAGTCCCAGTACTAGTATTAATATTATTTTCAGAAACTTCGGTATATTTTTTAAACAAATCCTCTGTGATTTTCTCAATTAATTCAAGGTTTTTATATTGTGCCTTTTGTGAAGAAATTGATGATTTACCTACTGTATATTCAGGTGAGGGTTTAAAGAGCTCTTTCATAATTTCCAGTGCGTCCCCTGCTTTGCATCTGAATGTCATCTGTGGAGCAAAAACAACATCAGATATTGTTTCTAATTTAACCTCGCCATTTTCATTTAATGTATCAACACTATCATATGTTTGCATATAATATAAATTTGTATTGGCTTTATGATAAAGAATTCGGTTTCCTTCTAAGTATCCTATTGGTTTAAGACCTGGTTTCCCCTCATCAATTAGTAATGTTCCTTCTATTGATTTAAGATTACCGAAATGATCAACTATTCTACTAATAGCATCCATAAAAGTATCAACAATAACGTTTGCATTATCTTTTTTAGGATTATAATAGGTAATAACAAATTCTACACCGGAAAAAGTATCACAAGCTTCTTTTTTAGCTATTTTTTCAGTAAATTTTATATCAAATAATTTTCCCCTTTTGGTTTTAAAATAATACATATCGTTTTTAGATTTGTCTACATCATCGCAGAAACTTTTTAACATAGCAGAGAATGGCCCATCTGCTAAATCGTTAGTAACTTGAAATTGGACAGAATTATGGTTATCATCTTTGCGATATTCATAAAAATAATCCAAATAACCATCGTTTTCTTTCTTTGCCCATTTTTCTAATAAAATATCTCTCTCATAATCCTCAAGTTCATCTTCGCCTAATTCTTCAGGAGGATTCATTTCTGCATATTCTTCATCTATTTTAGCTACATCTACACCAATAGGAATTCTTACAGAAATATAATTATCATCTATTCTTTTAATACTTTCTCTCTCTTCCCTTTCAGGTAATACTCTTGGAGCTATATCTGAATTAATAAGAGTTTTCTTATTGTGATGCAAAGATAATTTTGATATTTCACTGGTTTCAAATTCATATCCTAAACTAATTATTTTTTTAAATATTGCTGTAGAATTTAAGTTACCTCCTTTCATCTATACATTAAAAAGATAAATAATTCTAAGGGGGAACCTACCCGCGCAACTTTCACGGAACCTACAGTTCATTCTTTTTCCCATTCTTTCACGATAACTTATATAATTCCTTAACAGATTGAGTTCGTTTAAGAGCATTTCTGGCTGCATGTTGTTGTTGTAACCTTAAAATATCCAGTGTTGTTATAATAGATTTATTCATATACATAAATGTACATGAATTTGTAGTTAAGATTCGCGATGAACTAAAACATTTACCATTTCCACACACAATAAGAATATTTTCAGTTGGTAACATTTTTATATACATAGCATAGATTATGAAAATAACATCAATTTTTTTGAAGGGAACCAAGGTTCCCTTCTGAACCCTCCTTAAAATAAATAGTTACTATAAAATTTTTATATTCAGATACTATATATTTTAGACGAAATGGATTTGCAAAATAGAGATGATAAAATATTAGGTGTTCCAGTAGGTGTATATTATGGACAAAATGAAAGAGTAGATGAATTAAATGATAGAATGGAAACTCGCCAATTCCCCGATTCACCATTACAACCCAATTTTGACCCACGCTCTGTCCCTACAAAGTATTCCAAATTCCCGATTATCAATCGCCGTAAAACTATGAACGAGCCCGTTATCCCCTATTTGGATTATAATCAAACTATAAATTTCAATCCTGGAACACACCGCGCTCCTCCTTCTGGTTTTCTTAACAATATAGACACGGAGACTATTTTGAGAAACCAAACATTTGCTTTACAGCGTGGTGGAGAACAAGGTGTTTATATACCATCTAGCCAAAGTGATTTATATAATTTACGCATACCTAAAGGTAGTCAAAATGAACCACAACCTCACCCTGACCTTTTCAAGAAGACAATACTTGACCAAAGACCACATCCCAATGTCCAAGACAATATTATTGGACGCGACCGATTTTTTAATCATACTCGCAGGAAATTACGTGAATTAGATAACTAGTTAATTATACGAATGTTTACTAAATTTGCATTATAAAAAAAAACATATTTAGGGGAGGGGGTAAGGGGGGAACCGTTGGTTCCCCCTTAAGAATATATCATAATATTATATATGCTTAAGTATCTAACAAATATAGTAACAACGACTAATCCGAATTTATTTTATTTGCAACTTTTATTGATTTTAGCAATAGTTTTTTTAGCCATTTATCTATACAAAGTTAGCGAATCACCATATGCAAAAAAACGTAGAGAGCAAGAAGGATTTACGCAAGAACAACCCTATGTGTTAAAACAAAACCAACATGTATATGATGATTTTTATGCACAACTCTACGATGGCGTAAATAACCGTGACAAAATATGCCAACGCGAACTCTTCCAAATCGTTAAAATGACGGAGCCCACAACAGCCAATAGTGTATTTTTAGAAGTCGGCTCTGCTACAGGAACCGTATTAAAACATTTGGCGAACGCAGGATATACTGCATATGGTATAGATAAATCCGAAGCAATGGTAACACATACTGAGACGAAATATCCTGATTTGAATGTGAAATCAGCAGATGTATTAGACCCAATGACTTATGAAAATGGTGTGTTCACTCACGTATTATGTTTGAATTTTACGATTTATGAATTTGATAACAAACGCCAGTTCTTCAGTAACTGTTATTATTGGATGAAACCAAATTCCTACTTGATTTTGCATTTAGTAAACCCGACGAAATTCAGCACCAGAAAGTATTTGAAATTTAAAGGGTTAACGAGTAGACTTTTTGATAATCTTTTGCCAGAGACTGGCGTAGAGCCTAGAGAAACAGAATTGAACGCTGAATTTGAGGATTGCAAATATCATGAGAAATATGAGGAAGGTGCTGATAAAAAAACAGTTACATTTACGCAAATGTTTACAGATAATATTACTAAGAATATCAGACAAAATGAACAGACATTAAAGATGGAAACAATAGACGAGATATTGGATGTTGCCAAAAAGTGTGGATTTATTGTTCATGCAAAGACATCTATGAAAGGATGTAATGGAGACGCTAATCAATATTTGTATGTTCTAGAAAGATCTATGTAAATATGCTTTAGAAATAGAGATAAAGCGACTATTATAAATTATATAATGAAACTATTGTCGTTTGGTCTACTATTATTACTTGTTTCTAATACTGAATCTACCCGTATACTACCAAGGAAATTATGCAAAGATTGTAAATTTTTCATAGCACACAAAAAGGAATGCGCATTGTTTGGAGATACTGATTTAGTGAATGGTAAACATGACTATAATTATGCTAAGAATGCAAGAAATAATAACGATAAATGCGGTGAAGATGCAAAGTTCTTTGAAGAGAACAATAATAAAATTATGACAGTTCCTTATTATTTTATATTGAATATTGCATCATATTGGCAACTGACACCAGTAATAGCTTTAGGTTTCTTTTATATAACCATGTTGTATAAATTAACACATCCTGAATAAAAAATGTTTTAGTAGGGTTCGGAGAGAAACCAATGTTCCCTTCTCAAAATATATTAATCAGATGATTGAATATATTTTATTAACAATATCATTAACCTATATCACAATTTATGCATATATTAAACTATCATTTCCTTTTTGGAATAATCAACCAGTTTTTCACACGTATGATTACTGGCGTTTTTTCTACTATACGCCATTTGTAGTGTATAAATATCGTCCTATGAAAACCAAATTCTGTGAATTCAACCAAATCAAAACCTATCAATATTTGGATTCAACCACACAACAGCGCAAAGATGTGTGTCAACTCTTACAATCTAACTATATATTGAACGATAGAATATTGATAACCACAACAGCTAAAGATTTAGACGCAGAATATACAGGACATAGTGAGCCAGCATTTTTATCTATTTACAGTGAGAAAAAATACGAATTTACTGCATTGCATAGACAAGTGGACCCGACCTTCGCCGAACAATACAACGATATCACAGAAGCATTGAAACCTATTGGTTGTGTCTTATCAAAACCAATCCATTTCTATTATAGAGAAAACATAGAGCATAATGTCTATACGCAAATGCCGATATACTACATAGACGTCATTTGTGCCAAACGTGAGTTAGACCAAAAGAAACTAAACAGACAATTATTACAAACTCACGAATATAATCAACGCTTTAAAAACCCGAATATATTATGTTCGCTCATTAAAAAAGAGATAGATTTATTTGATGGTGTAATACCGCTAATAGAATACAATACCTATGTGTTTTATTTACGGAACCTCACTTTTCCACCACTACCCGCCCATTTCCATATTACGCATATAGATATAGAACATACAGATATATTAACAGATTTTTTATATGAGCAAACTCACTTGGATCTAACGTTATCAAAAAAACATTTTGATATCATGGTTTTATCCGATATGGGGAATTTGATTGCTCTTATTAAACAGAATTTATTATATGCTTATTGTTTGAGAAATGGCTCGCACATTTATGGATTTTATTTCTTAAAAGACGCGAAAATGCAGTATGAAGATATTGACGGAGATACATTGCAATTAGTTGGTAGTGTTATGAACTGTGATAGTGTCAAGTTATTTTATGATGGACTCTTGCATAGTATGCATGATATTATAAAGAAGAGAAAAAGAAACTTGTCCCAATACAAAATGCTATTATTTGAGGCAATTGGCGATAATACAATATTGTTACAATTGTGGCGTGAGAGAAACACACCAGTGTTTACAAATAAAACCGCATATTATACGTTTAATTTAATTTATCCTGGATCGCCGATGGTTGCTGAGAGGTGTTTGGTTTTGTGAAGTAAAAAATTGATTCTTTAGAAAG
>Ga0114979_10000231_pt1 | contig 37196 bp, 33 predicted proteins | sample S_140625_EF_Meta_FD_87315 | JGI IMG/M metagenome (GOLD analysis project Ga0114979, IMG submission 87315) | Freshwater microbial communities from Lake Simoncouche, Canada to study carbon cycling - S_140625_EF_MetaG | ecosystem: Environmental > Aquatic > Freshwater > Lake | place: Lake...
AACAAAAACGAATTTGGGAAAACAAATGGCAAAGGGAAAGGGCATATTTTCAGACGCCGAAAGAAACAGCACTGAAAATTCTAGAGTATTCCTCAATGCCTTCCACCTCCCGACATCACTGGGGAACCGATGTTGATATTAACTCTGTGGAAAGTGCGTATTTCAAAAGTGAAAAAGGTGCCGCCGAGTATTCCTGGTTATTGAAGAATGCAAATCGCTTTGGATTTTTTCAAACCTACACATCAAAGGAAAATGGGCGAACAGGCTACTCTATGGAAGAATGGCATTGGTCATATTTTCCGCTTGCTGAAAATTATCTTGACCGATATAACGATCACATAGTAAGTAGCGATATCAATGGTTTTATGGGATGCGAAACAGCCATTGAAATCGATATCATTAAAAACTACGTTAATGGTATTCAAGGTAAATGATCAGCCCAGTTTCTTGCTTTTCATGCAATAATTAGAAATAAACGCTAGTTCCCAACAAGCACATTGAATCATTTAACGATGAAAGCACTTCTTTCCATTATTGCAGTCTTGGTCGTTATCCAATCCTCGAAGGCGCAACCTCACCAGTCCATAAAAGCAATTGAGGTTAAAGAAGTAAATGTCCTTAATAGTTTCGGTTATTTGGCTGGCTATTCCGTAACCTTTAAAAACAACAGTGCCAAAACAATAGATTACATCGGTTGGACAACAAACTACTTCGATAACAGCGGCAGACTTATTCAATCGGAGCACAACGCATTCAACTCAGACAGTTTGGTAGACCCAATAGTCTCCGGATTTGATAAAACTCTTTTTCGAACTCCCGGTATCAAAGGTGCCTCAAAAGTTCAGATAGTCGTTCTAGACGCGCACTCAGTGGATGGCACGAAGTATAAATAAAATTCACCTTGGCGGGAGCTAATCATATTTTTTGAATCGTTTTCTTTGGACGTCAAACTCCCAACCTAAAACGAGATTACTTGATCGATTCTCGAATAATACTCGAATATCTGAGTCTTTTAAATTCGAATAATTAATCACATTGCCCAAGGAATCCCTAACTTTAAGTTTTTCCGTGTAAGACTCAGAAAGATAGTAACCTCGATAATTACTACCAAAGGTGTCAACAAAAATAGGGAACCATTTAATAGCGCCATCACCTGAGTTAATGCCAAAATTGATAGTATAGAAATCGTCTACCTTCATAATATGACAATTCCGACCAAGTTCGAACCTATCCTCCATTATAACATCAGCAACTACACTATCTTTTGAAAAGGTTATATTCGTTAACTCACAAACTACCTTTTCGTCATTTAAACTTGTCCTGTGCGCAACGCAGTAGTTGTCACCAATCTTTTTTACATCTTGCATTCGAAATCTTCTTTGCTTATATTCGATAAACAATATCTCTTTTTCCGAAATCGATATACTTGATAAATTCTCTTTATCCTCCATGGAATATTTGCCTAGCATAACCGTTGGAAACGTTTTCAACGGGGCAACTCCATAGGGCTGAGGACTGTCAAATTCTGCACAAGATCCAAGGAATGTTATCAGTAAGAAATATAGAATTTTATTCATATTTTCATTCATTATCGTTTATGTCTTATTCCGTTGGCTTCCAAACAAAAACAATGATATCCTGGGAGCCCTCTGAATCTTTTTTCCTAAAGCCTACATTGACACCGTTCTTCGAATAGGCTCCAAGAGACACATTCGTGGAATCCGGTGAAACATTGGTGTAGCCTTCAGACTGCATTCTCTTATTTAATTCCGCAATTAAACTAGCTGAATTTTGCTCGAAATTATCATTTATCGATATTACGTAGCGGAAAAATCCTAATGCGTTGTCGTTGAAGTAAGATGATGATCTCGTCTCTGTCCCATAATAATACCCGGAAATATACTGAGGCTCTTCATAACTAGAAACGGACCATGGCTCACCGCATACATCCAATGATGTACTATGACTTAATCCTCCACCATCTATTAAACTTTCAAGTGTATAACAGCTATTCTGCTTACTGAAATCAGAATCACTCATGCCCAAATCAGCTTTTAATCTGCCAAAGGTTGTAGTTCGAGGGTCGTAACCTCTCGGGCTTTCAAGATTCAAGAAATTTGCCAATGCGACAGCGTCAAAGTACTGACTTTGAGCCCAACGATTGGTCTTATAAGAAAGACCAAACTGGTAGCTAGCATCAATAGCAGCTACTAAATCAGGAGATATGTCCGACAAATTAGGGGCAATTACAAACTTACCTTCCCTGTCAATAAAACCATACTTCTCGCCTTGGACCACTGCCGTGATTTCGCCTTTGAATGAGCACGCTCCATCGAATTGCGGATTAATGTTAATCCTACCATCTCGGGAAATATAGCCCCACTTATCTGCGATTTGAACCGGAGCTAATTCAGACTCATTAAACTGCTGAGCATTATCAAATTGAGCGTTAATAATGACTTTACCATCCTTGTCAAGCCAGCCGTATTTTTTGTCGGCACTCCTGTAAATAAACCAATCACCGTCTACTTTCAAATCATCATACATTATAGGAATAATGAGGTTTCCATTCTTGTCGACGCTCCCATATTTATCATCCTTTTGCGCAATGGCAAAATCACCTTCCAATGAGTTCAGTGCATCATAGTAGTTCCCGATAACTTTGCCTGACTTATCAATAAATGCATACTTCATTTTCTTCTCACCTTCCGAAGTGCCTTCACTAATGCCTACAACTGCTCGGCCATTTATAAAACTCTCTGCAGTTTCATACTTGGGTTGGATTTCAACATCTCCATCTTTCCCTAAAAACCCAAATTTCAGTTCCGTTTGGCCGCTCTCAGGATAGTTAGGTGCAAAAAGAGATAAGCCTTCCGAAAAATTTTCCACGTATGACGCGTCAACGCTAAATAACTCTTTGCCGCTTGTGTTGATTGCAGTAAGTTTTTTTGATTTCTTGGATACCCAAGCAATTCCGTCATTAAAAATAGTAGCTTCCTCATACTGAGGATTAATTAAGTATTTACCTGTTTGATCGATATAACCGTACTTAGGTTCATCTCCTCCTGTATTAACTACAGCAATCCCTTCATAAAACAACGAGGCCTGCGCAAACTGCGCTGAAATAACCTCTTTACCTTGATCATCGAAATAGGAGATCTTCTCATTAACCATGACAGGGAACAACGCTATTTTTTCTTGTTCCGAGCCAAAATTCAGCAGACCGGCTGTATAGGCATAGGTCAATGCTCCAAGAGCTAACAGGATTGCACCGACAACGACATATTTTCTCGTTGTTCTTGGCTTGCCGCTTTCAACCTTTACTGAAGCTGAAATTGCCTTTTTTGACTTTGGTTTTGGCGCACTTACAATCTGACCCGAACGCAAAACATCTAACATCTCCTTACACGACTGAAATCTATCAGACGGGGATTTGGCAGTCGCCTTTAGAATCAATCCAGAAATTAAATCCGAGACTCCTGGATACACGGTTTTTGGGTCTGGCAACTCATCCTTAATAATCTTACTGTAAATCTCATACTCCGTCGTAATACCATGATAGGGATTGCTGCCCGTTGCGATCTGATAAATTGTTACTCCTAGCGAATAAATATCACTTCGCACGTCTGCTTCCTTTCCTTCCACCTGTTCGGGTGACATGTAATATACCGTGCCCATTTGGGCACCTGTTTTCGTCAAACTCGATGTACCAGAGGCCAATATCTTCGCTATACCAAAATCCAACACTTTTACCTGGCCATCGCGAGTAATCATGACATTCGATGGTTTAATATCGCGGTGAACCATCCCTCTGCTGTGCGCGTAGCTAAAAGCTTCGAGAATTTGCTCCACATAATTCACACATGTTTCACCGCCTATAGGGCCGGTAACATTTTTGATGAGTTCATCCAGAGGGGTGCCATCAACATAATCCATGATAAGATACAAACCATCTGGCTCCTCATGATAATCAAGAAGTCCAACAATATTGGTGTGACTTAGTTGGGACATCACTTTAGCCTCATTGATAAAACGTTGACGTATATCTGAATGTCCAATGAGATTCGGGAGGAGGGACTTAATGGCTACTTTTCGACCAATTGTTTCATGCGTTGCCAAAAAAACCTCACCCATACCCCCTTTTCCGATAACCGATTCAATTTTATAATTGAGAATGCGTCTTCCAATCATGACTCTATATTTTAACTAATTCTATTCTTACAATCTTTTAATTCACCTTTAAAGCATCCTGTCTTCTCAATGAAATATAGGCACTCATTAGGAAAACGAAACACATTAATCCCATCACCAATACGTCAAGCTCAATGGTATTGGCCCAGGAGCCAAAGAAATCGCTATAATCCTTAAAAAACATTTCCTTTGTATTCTCACCCGCGGGAACAGTTTGTTCCGAATCTACCGGATTTCCGTTCTGATCCATAATCTTGACCTCAGTCCGAAGTTCCTTCTGCACTAAATTCAAACATTCATTTCCCCATCGCGATATCGTTAGATAACTCATCAATTCTACAGGAAGCGTATTAATCTTTGTAATTAAACCCGAGAGCATAATTTGCGGGATCAAGGTTATAGGCACAAACGACATCACTTTTTCCGTAGTGTTGAGAATTGAGGACAAGAAGAGTCCGAAAATGGTTGATGTCAATGAAATAAGTAAAAGTACCCCCACACCTCCGAAATAGTTATTCCAATGGACCTCCTGGGTATTTGAATCAAACTTTAGCATAATGATTGCTACGAACAACAATATTTGAATGGCTGAGAAAAAGAGCAATACGATAATCTTGGAAAATAAATAGGGCCAAATCCCTAGATTATACATTCGCTCCCTCTTGTAAATAGAGGATTCCGAAACAATTTCCCTGGCTGCATTAGTAGTACCGAACCAAATAGCAGAAACAACCATTACAAAGGTTACCGCCGGGGATAAAAAATCAAAAACTAGCCCTATGAGTACTGCAATCAATGGTGCTTGCAACAACAAAATAGCAGTATTCATCTTGTCGTTGAGTTTGATATTGAAATAGCGCACAGTCAGCCAAAATAACTGATGGAAATAATCTGGCCTTGCCACTCTTGATTCATCAAATTTGGAAACACGCCCATTGGATACTCGGCCCCCACCTGAGGAGCGCTGAATCCAACGTGAAGACCTTTCGCCGGCAAGTTCAGCATAAACCTCCACTGTATTGCGAACTTTGAAAAAGTTCAAATACTCATTTGTTTTTCCTTGATAAATGAGATGACCGCCCTCCGCCAGAAAGATTACATCATTCATGTAATGTAAATCCTCCGGCTTATGCGTTACCATGACCACGGCAGTTCCATTCTTTGCAAGGTTTTGCAGAATCTTTAAAAACTCTTCAATCGTTTGCGGGTCAAGTGGAGAGGTCGGCTCATCCAAAAAAAGAATAAGTGGATCATTCAAGATTTCAGTAGCAATAGAGACTCTTTTTCGCTGACCTCCGCTAATCGCATCAATTCTATTATTGCGAATTTCATAAATGCCCAAAGCATTCATCACTTGATGCAATTTCTGAAGAATAGATTCTTTAGATACGCCTTTCAACTTAATTTTTGCCGAGTAATAAAGACATTGCATCACGGTGAGCTCCTTGTGGACGATATCATCCTGTGGAACATAACCAATCAGTGTTTTTAAATATGCATAATTGGAATTTAAATCCAGCCCGCTTATTTCAACTTTGCCGTCAGTTGCAGGTGCATAGCCATTTAAGACTTTCAATAAGGTTGATTTTCCACAACCACTTGGGCCCATTATCGCTGTGAGCGAATTTACATTGATATCCAAGCTGCAGCGATGCAAGCCAATCTTACCTGTGTCAAACTGCTTAAGAATACCATCAGCACGAATAGCTAGCTGGGTAGCAATGCTTTGAGGGCTTCCATGTAATGGAACTTTAAATCGCCCAATAAAGAGCGATTCTGAGAGCACCATCGTTGAATCACCTTGTACTTTTCTTCCATTGATGAAGGTGCCATTCATGGAGTTTAAATCCCGAACCATAAGTCGCCCCGAGGACTTTTCGAAACCGAAAACCATTACATGCCTTCTACTTACCGACGGGTGATCAATCACGATATCGCATTCCTGTGATCTGCCAATCAGCACTTGTCCTTTCGATTCGAGGAGAGCAATGATATCTTTATCACCTGCGCTCGGACTCGACGGTGGAGATGATGAAGATGATACCGAAGCAAACCTCAAAATAATTGAAGTGTTGTTGGTAAGCTGCACAGCAGACTGGCTTCTAAACTCTATGGGCGTTCGAGGACCAAGGCGCTGACCGTCAATAAAAGTACCGTTTCTACTATCAAGGTCGACTAGAAATACTCTACCACTGCCATCGCTAAACAATTGAATGTGCTCCGAAGATACATTTTTATAGTCCGACAAGCTGACAGTGCAGCGAGTGCTTCTTCCAATTACAACACTGTCGGCAATATCCGTCCGGATAGAGAACGAGTTCAGAACTCTGCCCCCTTCACTTAGGTTAAACTTAATAGTATTCGAAGACATTCTAGTGTAGGGTTAATGAGTGCACTCAAAACCATAATTATGAACGATATGCTTACCGCTGCATTCAGATCTACTCGCACTGTAGGGGTGGCTTCGCAATAAGTTCTCCACCGGATTGAAATCTCCTTCTTCACTTTCATCCTTAAACCGCTGCCATAGACCAACGGTAGCGCATCCATCCCAACCAGCAGCGAAAACCAAATCAATGCCCTTGAGGTCGCACATGGCTTCATCACGTTGGCCAAAAGGAGTTGTTAAAACCTCGCTAATATAAGCTCCCAAACTGGTCAATAATTTTTCCTTCTGGAGCTTTTGTTTGATATGCCCAAGTTCATTGTGGTAAATTTCATGACCAATAACGCAAGCCAACTCATCATCTGATTTCACAAAGTCCATCATTTTGGTCGTCACAAAAATCTCAGCTCCCGCAGTGTAAGCGTTCAATTCATCTGAATCAATTAAATGAATGTCATAATGAAATCCCTTTGGATTTGGAATTTCAGTGACTAGACGAGTCAACATCGAATTGAGTTTTGTCGCTCGTGGATCGGACTCAATAAAGTCATACTTTTCTCTTTGACTATCCAACAATGCGTCTCCGCATTTCTCCTCTTCAGCGACTGTAACCTTCACATCCATCTGCTCCAACGTCATATCTTCCAGCGACTTTCCAAACTCAATAAACGGATTTGTTCCCAAATCATTCTCGTCTTCTAAACAGTCCAATTCATACTCTATGGGCTGTCGAACAGGCTTCCGTTTCGTCGGAAGATCCTCATCATTAGAAGCCGAATTTCCGGTGGAGGCTGACATAAAAATTCCAACGATAACAAGAAGTGTTACTCCTAACAGAATTAACGCGGAACGAATCCAAATGGTTATTGATTTATCTTTCATGTTCATTTCATTATTAGATTAACGACACTTTATTTTTAATAACTGTCCTGCCTTAATCACATCAGAATTATTTAGTACCCCTGAATTATCATTGGCAATTTGATCAGCAGTAACATTGCATCCTTTACCCTTGTATAATTGAGCTATTTTCTGAAGGGTATCATCTGCTTTCGTGATGTATGTTTCCGTATCACCGGATTTAAGTTGCTGCTTATTTCCATCTGTTGTCTTCTTGCTATCCTCCCTTTTATCTTTCGTTTCTGATTTCTTTTTTTCGTTATCGGTGCTTTCAGCCTTCTTACTTGACTTTTCAGTGTTATCTTTCTTACCGCCCGACTTTTCCTTTTCACCTCTGCCACCTTCAATTTTCTCCATATGCATAGTAAATACCCCCTTCTTGATTACCAATTGTCTGGCCTTTTCGCGTTTACTATTCAAGGTTGTATCCCCTTGAAAATCGGTTACTATAGCGAGCTTCAAATCATTTAACTCTTCTAAGGAAGCATTCTCCAATGTATGAATTGTAACCTCTTTCTTTTGGGGCTCATCTGTCTGGGGTATTGGTAACTTAGGTAGTGTTATATCAGGCGGGGAGAAAGCACTGCGATACACAAAAAAAGCTATTCCAGCGAATACGATTACACAGAAACTCAAAATAAGTGCAATTTGTTTTCGCTGCGGTTTGAAGCCTTGTACAGAAGATTGATCGCCAGTTATCTTCCTGGCAACGCCTGCTGCAGGCTGCACCATTTTTTGCCACTCCACAATATCTTCAACCCCAACACGAACAACATCGCCTGACTTAAGCTCCTTGCCACCTTCGATTTTTACATCGTTGACAAATGTGCCATTTGAAGAATTCAAATCACGAACAAACACGTTGCCATCGGCATCTACAAAAATTTCTGCATGATGTCGGGAAACGGATGCATGTGCAAATTTCACATCATTGTCTCCAGAACGGCCAATCTTAATTAATTGATAATTCATTTTTTCAATACGAATTTGAATAAAACAAATATAAGTAGAGCTAATCCAAATACATAGGCCAATGTTATAAAAATACCTTTCATAAGCCATTTCTCCTCCAATTGTGCCAGCTTTTCTTCCTGAACCAATCCTTGAGAAACGCGTGATGGTATTTCACCTGTTACATGCTGCATCCACTTAACTGGTCGTTTACCAAAGCCAGCCTTGAGGATATCATTTTTCTGGATTATTTGTGTGCCTGATATTTTGTTTCCATTTATGAAGGTGCCATTTGTCGAGTTTAAATCTGTAACAAACACCGTATTTTCTTCATCAACAAAAATTTGCAAATGATAACGGGAAACCGATATATCATCAATAACAATATCGTTATCTGCTTCTCTTCCGACGGTTAATAATCGATGATTAGACATTTGCTATTCCTCTTAAATCGTTGCAGAATTGGGTGCAATCAGAATATCTCTCTGAAGCCCGTTTAGCCGTGGCACACTCAATTATGCGCCACATGTTGTCCATGTTTTGATTATCCTGAGGATAAAACGGATTAACCTTCGGGAGTGCTGTTGTTTTGGTAAACTCAAATATATCCTCATTTGAGGACGCCCAGCTAAATGCCAATTTACCGGTTATCATTTCGTAAAGCATCATTCCCATTGAAAAAATATCCGATGTTGCACCTACTTCACCTCCATCTATTTGCTCGGGCGACATATATCCCGGAGTACCCATCGGTCTGCCCAATTCTCCTGAAAGCGCTTCATGCGCAATACCAAAATCAATGACAACAACGTTGAAATCCGGCTTCAGTATCACATTCGAAGGCTTTATGTCCAGGTGGATATAGCCGCTCTTGTGCGCAAAATCCAAGGCTTCAGCAATCTGGATCATCATGGAGGCAGCCATCGGATAAGGCATCGGACTCCTCATACGCTTCATATACTGCGATATAGTCACACCATCAACGTACTCCATAATCAAATACTGCACGTCGTCATAATCATGGAAGTCGTGAAGACTAACAATATTGGGATGGTCTAAATACAGGTAACGATTGGCTTCCTCACGAAATTTCTTCCGCATTATCTCACTTTGGAAATAAGCGTTATTCAATTCCTTAATTGCTACAGGAAAACCTGAAACTTTATCCACGGCAATGTATACCAACGCTGTGCCACCAGTATTGATGGTCTGAATTCGATCGTAACGTTGCCAAATTTTACTCATTAATTAAAATACGAAGGTATCGCAGTCATTTAATATCGAATCAACACTGCATCGACGGCTTAAGGAACATGAATCGTTCAAATAGCAGATTAACGACAATTTACTTTAATTTTTTGGCCAGGCAGAAGAGTTTGGTTCGGAGAATCAAAACTGTTGTCGTTCGCAATTTGTTCAGGAGTCACTTTGCAGCCTTTCGCCTGATACAACCTCGATATACTGGTTAGAGTTTCATCTGCTTTGACTATGTAATTTTCAGAATCATCTTTACTCATTGCTTTCTTTGAATCTGCCACCTTCTTTTTTTCATCCTTCCTCTCATTCTTTTGATCTGCTTTCTGAGTTTCAGTCTCCAACTTTTGTTTATCTACTTGCGTCTTGGGCTCTTCTTTCTTGGGTTCTTCCTCTTCGTAGCGGACAAAATGTCCTTTTGTGATTGTCAGCTTAATCAGAGGATCATTTGCGCTTTGTACAATTGTGTCGTTAACACCTGTAATGAGTGAATTTCTATGTCCATTCAATTGGCCCTTTGGAGTATTAATGAGTACATCCAACGCAATTTCCTTTACATGTTGTGTTTTTTCGTTCTTTGCATTATCTGCCCCCGGCAATTCATCACCACCCTTATTCCTGAGCAAGAGCACAATCATTAAGGTTACAAGAGCAAATCCTCCGAGAACAATATGTATCTTGTACTTCTTGAGCAACTTTGACCCGGTGTTTTTTTTCTTTGGAGCCTCAAACACCTGAGTTCCTGGCGCAGAGGCCGTCGGATTTTCTGATTTAAATCCAGAGTTTGCATGAGGGCTTGACTCGATCTCAATCACCGAAACTGTAACATTGTCGCGGCCTCCATGCTCTAATGCAAGCTGGATCAAATTGGAAGCACATGCTTTCAAATTGTCGTTATTGCGAAACGCGGAGGCGATAAGTTTGTCGCCCATCATACCGTTTAATCCATCGGTACATAGAAGCAGTTTATCTCCCTTTTTTGGACTGATTCGCATTTCACCTGTTTTCGGTGATATTTCCGGACCGATACCAATGGCTTGCAAAATCTGATTTTTCTTGGGATGGCTTTCAGCCATGTCATCAGAAATTTCACCATTATCTACCAACATTTGAACAAAACTCTGGTCGCGTGTGAGGCGATGCAATTCCTTATTCGAATAAATGTACAATCGGCTATCGCCAACATGCCCAAAATAGCAGAGGTCGTCCTTAATAACAAGCACCACACATGTGGTACCCATGCCTTGTAATGATGGATCGCTTGCCGCTGTTGCGAAGACCTGAGTATTTGCGAAGTTACATGCTTCCCTAATGGCCGCTGGGCAATCATCTAAATTTGCTGCCGCTAAAAAATCGAGTATACACTTAACCGCCATTGACGAGGCTACGGCTCCTCCAACATGCCCGCCCATTCCATCGCATACAACAAATGCGTGTGCGCCATTCTGACAAGGGATATCTCCCAGAGAATCCTCATTCGCTTTGCGAACTAGTCCTACATGGGATTCTGAATAATGTGTATATTTCATAGCCGATTAAATGTGAAATGTTGCTCGTACGTTTCCAAACTCAATAACATCAGCAGACTGCAATCTGCAGCGACTGACCTTCCTTCCGTTAACAATTACTCCATTGGAACTCCCCAAGTCCTCAAGTGTGTATTCACTGCCGTTAAATACCACTTTGAAATGTTTTCGAGATACCGTGCCATGCTGAATTTGCCAATTGCACTCATCTTGTCTTCCAACTGTTGCAATCGGTTTTGTCATTTCCCATGTTCCACCTTTATTATCTACGAAATATTCGAACCATGGAAAATTACCACGCTCTTTCATCTTGATGACAAGTCTCTCTTCATCTCTCTTATTTTGTTCCTCGCTTCTTCTGCGATCCGCATCTTGCTGCTTTTTTTCCTGATCGCGTCGAATTTCATCTATTTGCTTTCGATCCTCGTCAATTTCAGCTCTAGACTGCCTTTGTTTGTCCTCCAATTCTTGCATTCGACGAACATTATCAGCTCTTCTTGACGCAGCCATTTTTTTCTGCTGAACCATTAATAGCACTATAACCACCACTAATAAAAGGAAGAATACAAAAATTAAGGAGGCAATTAACTTATTCTTCTTTATCCATTCAATAATCGATAATTCCGGTGCGTGAATGGTATAGCGATCACCATTTTTTAGCGGATAAACTATATCAATTGTATGAGCCATCCCATCTTTTTCAAAACTTGTCGTATAACTGAATTCATAATAAACCCCCTCTGATCTTGGGAGCATTTCATTCATAGCGAAAACGATATTTCGAACTGCCTCGTTGGCGTCATTTGTTTTATAGAATATACCATAGGTTTCTGGTGCCAATTGATCTGCGCTACCCACAGAAGATGGACGAGGCATTGGACAAGCTGCTCCATAAATCGCGACATTCAATTGACGAGCCCGCATTCCAGGAGGCACAGTAGCCGCAGCCCTTCGCTGGCCATTATTATCCCCCACGATTACGATGGAAGTAGGCAAATTGGATGTTTGTTTTTCGAGTGCAACCAGCACCTCCTCAACAGCATAATTTATTTCAGACAGCCCACTTCCGCAATTCACACAAGAGCCCCTAGAAACAAAATTCATATCATTAATGCGCTCCTTGAGCAGTTCAATGTCATCCGTAAAATCAAATTGTCCTGTGAAATCAAGCAGTACTTCGCCATCTCGTCGCGTACAATTGAAGCCAACGACATCAACCTTATCCCCTTCTTTAACAATGCCTTGATCCAAGGCCTGAACCAATATCATCTGATTTAAGAGCAAATCAAATTGATCAGGCCCATTCGTAACCATGAAGATTACTCGTTTTGAATTGGCTGATTTCTTCAAAGGAAGCTGCCTAGTGAAGTGAACATTAATTTTCTCACCATTTTCCTCAAATGTTACACGCGAAGTGTCAATTCCATCCGGATCACGAGCCCACAATACACCGGTCAAACTGGGGAATTCAGTCGTGAGGAGGCTGTCGATTTTTATCTCAGAAATCTGCCCTGACGCAATACTTGAACCCAATATGAAGAGTGCAAATAGAAAGTATCGATTCATAAGTGTCATTTTGCGCAACTTTTGAAAAGGAAAATTGTCTGAGCCATACGAACCTCGTCTCCATCTTTTAGAGGATAGGCTTTCCCTATTTCCAATTCTTCACCGTTTATAAAAGTGCCATTGGCAGACATATCATCTTTTAAAAAAAATCCTTGCGATTCCCGGTAAAGGATATTCGCATGCTTACTAGACATAGTTGTGTCTTTAGTAATTGTCATATTGCAGGCTGCGTCTCGTCCTATGGAGTTATTGCCCTCATAAACGCGATAATCCACTCCCATTGGATCCAGGGTGAAGGAAACCAACCACCCCACGATTTTACGTGTTTTTCGGGGCTCTGTAGCAGCGGATTCTCCCTTATTGCCGCCAGTTTCCTGGCGATCCATGCCACCTATGAATGTTCTTTCGAAATCACGCGGCTCATTACCCCCAGAAACCGTTTGGGTTTTAGTTGCTCCCATGCCTATCGTGCTATCCGAAGTATTCGGAGGGCCAAATGTTCCCGTTTTACCCATTTGAGTTTTGTCAAAGTCAGAACTCGTTGCCCCACCTCCGACGTTCGCACTAGTCGGACAATATGGGCAGCTTGATTGGTCTTCTTTGTACCAGTGCCCGTTTGAGCAACTTTTAAATCCATTAGGAGTGCTTGCCATGCTATTTTAAAATTATGATTAAACTTACTTTCTAACCAGACGAATCATGAATCCATAGTTCACGGATGATCTTTCGAAAACACCTAAACTATTGTCGGCTCCAATTGATAATCCTTTAACCCCAGTGCCGTCTTTGGGGGAGAGCCAGAATATGGTTTTCATAGGCTCCCAAATGCTCTCACTATAACAATATCCGCCTTGCTTGATATTCAAACTACTATCAACACGCAGCAACATACCTGCATTGGATGCATTTCCAGAGGCTTCTTTCAGATAGTTAACAAGACCCTCCCCTTCTGCCACAGTAGGCAATCGCAAACCATCAGTGCCTTTTATTTGATCCATTTTTTGAACAGCGTAAATATTGTATAGGTTTCCCGGTTCCTCGGAGTTTCCGTACTCAGGCCTCATATAGCACGGCACCTCATTTTCTGTCATCTTATTCCATTCATTCAAGGTTCTTGCTTCATCTATGCTTTCTCCATTCTTCCATTTCGTCTCACTCAAGGTTTTTTTCGTCCAGTAAACGCCGTTCAGACGAACATAGGTATCTGTATTTGCTAATTCCTTTTTTAGCTCATTAATTTGGTCCTGGAAGCCCACTTTCTGTTCACTCTTCTCCTTTTCGCACAAGCTAATTTCACCACTGAGTTTGTTCAATTCCTGTATTTTATTATAAAGCATTTCCTTGGCTACAGCCTGCTTCATATTTTCAATCTCTTCAAGACTTTGAGATTGGCTCGTAATACTGGATAGTAGAATAACAAAGAAAAACACGTATATCTTCATAACATAAAAAATTAAAAGGTTTCCAAATTTATGAAATTTACAAAATTCTTTATCCAGAAATCAATATTTATAACTCATAAATGCTTGTTCGAAACGACTAATCAAATCTTCATAGTCCTTATGCGTTTTTGACCATTCTGAGAAAAACGTCCTAAGTTCCCTGAGTGTCTTTTGCTTTTCCTCGTCTCTTTTTGAAACAGTAGTTGAAATTGTTCCTGTACCCTTACAAAACGGACAGGTATGCACCATTGAGCATCTAGCTCCATAATACGATGTTCGATGGGAGTGCTCAACACCAGAAGCAGATCCACCACCCGAATAATTGGTTATTTTACCATTATCACAATTTGCATATTGGAGATCTTGAAAATCGTGCGTAGACATCGACATGCCGGTCATCCTGTCCAATATAAAATTGAATGTTTCAATTCCAGCATTGTAAAGGCGCTTTCCACCAATACACTTATTAGAATGTGTTGAAAAGGAGCTTTCCTTCTCTCGAGTATTGCTTGCATTCATTTTATGCAGGTCACGAGATAACTTAATTACATCCTCTATTTGCTTTTTCTGACTATCGGAGAAGTGCTCCATTTCGGAATAAAAATTCTCTAGGACTTCGGCACACATCTCATACATCGTATTCTCATGGCAAATATTTCCGAGCTTCATCATGAACATAGTGTATTCGTCGGTAACGTTTTTACCCTTTGAATCAAAAAGTAGATAAGAATCGGGGCTCATTTCATCCGGAGAAGTTTTGCTAACGGATCCAATCTTCATATTTCCCGCATATACATCCTGCCCAATGCCACCAGAACTTCCTTTGCATACAGAATACCCCGACGAATAATCAATATCCATCATGTACTTGTTGTACTCCTGAATAAAATCGTGAGCAATGGAAAGTTCCTCCCAAACTTGCACGTCCATTTTATTTACTGACAGCCATAGCATTAACCTTTGTGCAGCTTGTACTTCATCAAAAAACAATGAATACCTTTCACGATATGAACTAATAAGCGATCTCTGAATCTCCAGACTTTGTTTTTGACCAACCAACTCTGAAGCAAACAGACCATACAGCGCATGATTCCAAACCTCATAGGACGACTTCAGCCGACCAACTAAAAATTCACTTCCAACTGAGCTAATGATAGGATGAAGTTTCTCATAACTCACATTTTGTCCATATTCACTCGATAGAAGAGGCGAAAGTTTACCATCCAAAACCTGAAAAAGACTTCCCAGATAATCTTCATTTACTGTCTTACATTTTGTTGAATAAAAATTAATCAAATTCTCCGATGAGGAGAAACTTGATGCGCTTAACTCTTTCAACACAGTATTGGAGTATTCATCCGCTGATTTGGCCAGGAGATCATTAAATTTTTGTCTGAAACTTGTTGGAACGGTTTTCAACCTTCCGGTAAGATCATCTTTAATCAATGTCAAATCATCCGATGTATTCGCTTGTTGAATAGCAATCTGGTAGGAGCTGTATAAATGTCCCATTAGTTTATCTGTCAGTGTTTCAACACTATTGGAACTTCCTGCTTTCTTGGACTGAATTTGATCCAACTCTCGCTTATTTACTTCCAAGAAGCTCCACTTAGGCGAGAATGCATCAACCCCAATGATGGAATCACAGCTCACTTGGTAATACAACGTTTTTGCATTGTCAAACTCCAAACAACCTGGAAATTCATTCATGAAAACCTTGAAATCGTTTGGCGATTTCGACATAACAATACTCTCATACCTCAACCTAGATCTCTCAAGAATCACTCGTTCATCGTTGGCGTACTTATAGAATTTGGATAACGTGTTTTCCTGCACAAATCGAAAAAGAGCAGCTTCATCACGGCTTCGCACTGCAGAATCTACAATAATGGAATCTCGAGCATCTAGCGCTTTTTCATACAGATCGGAATATGGAAACTTATTCATGTAGGTTTCAAAATCCAAATGATTTGAAGAACGTTGGATTTTTATAAATTCGGCATTCATGTATGCCGTTGTGTATCTCAATTCCACCTCGTAATTTCTTGTTTTCGATGAAATAGCATAAAATGTTGGCTTGAAGGGGTCAATAATTAAACTCAGTCCAACTGTAGGAATAGCCATTAAAAAGTCAATTCCCAAGGCTCTCGGTCTGACTTCCCGATTCAAATTGATGGGAATATCTTCGTAATTTTTCTTTGAAATTCGAATTCTAGGATTTGACCTTGGGGGTGGTGTTACCACCTGATAACTACCGTCGCTCATTAACAATACTTCAAGTCTAGTAGAAGTTTTTCTGTCCTGATAATCCACTTGAAAATCCGGCTCAGAAGAGCGAATGGTCACTGTATTGTTGCGATTCATTCGAGCAGTACCTTGATAGAATGTGCTTGAACAAGAATAAAGTCCTAACAAAAGGACACCTAAGAATAGCCTAGGTAATGCAAAAGACTTCGATATCATCGGTCTGGTTTGATTGGTCGACCGCTAAATTAGTCAATATTTATCCAATAACACAAGGTCAATTCTTGTTTATTATTGATTAAATAACCAACTAAATACCTTTGCTGATCAATCTGATTGCAGCTGAAACAACGGCAATAAAAATTCCACAAGAAAGGGACAAGTAAAGCCCAAGCTCGTATTCCACTCGAAAATCAAGTGCCTCAGATATAGGGTTATTAACAAGTGCGCCATATTCCTCTCGCAGGTGAAGCATTTGCCAAATTACGGCTGATGATGCAAGCACTGCAGGTGCAATGACCAAAAAGAGTTGAATATCGGTAAACTGGTTCTTGATCTTGGGTAAGAGTGAAATCAAAAAAGAGAATACATAAAATGAAAAACACAACCAACCGCAAAGCTCCGTTCCGGACTTAGCCGCAAAAATTGGAATATCAATCCAAGGCATAAATGCAGAAGATGCACCGAGAAAGGCAAAAAACGCGACAATAATTCTTTGAGCATGCATAGGGCTACCAACTTTATTAGAATTAGGTACTATTCGAAACGCTATATCATAATTTCATTACCGTTTAAGGCAATCCATCTAAAAAAGACATAATCATTTCTGAAAATAATGATTCAAATTTATGTAAGCACCCCCTATTTCATCAATCTTTGATTTAAATTTGATACGTTGTTTTACACTAAAAAATGCACGATGCACAGATATCCCTGTCTTTTTATTGCTCTCTGCTTGCTTTGCATAATCCCGGCATCATGTCAGCTCGTTAAAGTCCCGGTTTGCGAAAGCGTTGATTCATTAAACGTCGAAAGCTTTAAAGACGGTAAAATACATGCACGCATTTCAGTCCGAATTAAAAATGACAACTGGTTTTCCTTTTCAGGAGATAGTCTTGAGATGAAAATCCTTAGAAATCACACTGTTATTGGCAAAGGAAATGGCATCAAAAAGGTAGATTTTGAGAGTAATGCTTCCACTAACTTACCAATGACCATCGATTTATACGCGGACTCTTTACAAGATGACCTGCAAACACTATTGCATCGTGATTCAATGGATATTCAGATTGTTATTTCGGGACAATTTTCTCGGTTGGGTCTCTTAAAAACAGCAGAGGTGAACACTCGAATCCCGATAAAACAGCTCTTTAATTCACTGCTATCATCATCCCTTTCCAATGAAGCATTGAGTATTAATAGTATCCAAATACTTCAAACCGATATGACCAATACGACACTTGGCTTCGATGTGTTGTATGTCAATACATTACCATTTGATATAACGTTGAAGAATCTGGATTTTGGTTTCTTCTCAGACAGTAAGCTCACCGATGAAATAGGAAGATGCAGCAATACAGTAAATAAGCTGATTCAACAAACTGATTCAACCACAATGATGGGTAAAGCAGAGCTTAGCAACATGAAAGCTGCCAAATCCGGACTTTTCAAAGTAATGGCAGGCGGTTCATCTTGGGTGGATTATTACATGCATGGTATAGCCTACATAGAAGTGGACACTTATCCCATTGAAGTTCCAGCCACTATTCATTTCGAGATGGATGTTTTATCCAAGGCAATTCGGATTATTCCGTAATGCCTTGACAATTTATCGCTGGTTCATTAATAGTCGACACATTAAAGCAAGAACACATTTTCTCAACTTAACTGATTTAGATTACATGTGCTTCCTAACAATTCTGCTTGTACCAATTTAAATTGGTCTGCAAATCTTCAATCAAATTAAGCTTTTCAGTCAATAAATAGAGCACACAAAGAAAACCAATTGCAAGAACCACTAAACCAGCAACAAAGAGATTCTTGGAGTCCTTTTTTTGTGAAATTGATTTAAGATTTACAACGATAGTTGCATCATTAGTCAATTGGCTAAGACCAACCAAGCTTGAGTATCGCTCGAATCCTTCACCCAAAACAGTTAGCTGCGCGCCTTCCGGCTTTAATATCAGGACAGCGCTACTGCCAGTTTCGCCTTGTCCGGCATAATGGATTAAAGCATTTACCTGCGGTTGCACCAATACTCTAAAAGTACTTTCCTCATCGATAAGTGTTAAATCCTGCAATTGCTTACTAAACTCTCTGCACGATTGAAATCGCTTAGAAGGCTCTTTAGCCATAGCTCGATCAATCAACCTGTCAAGTCGGGATGGAATCATTGGATAGAAGCTACTTGGAGGCGGCAATTCCTCATCAACCTTCTTCTTTTGCAGTTCAAAATAATTTCCAACGCCATCAAAGGGATTTTTTCCCGTTACCATAAAATATAGCACTAATCCCGCAGAGTAGATATCTGTTCTGTAATCTTGCTTTTTACAAAGGATTTGTTCAGGGCTCATGTAATAAGGGCTTCCAGACGCCTGTTTCAACATTGTTTTAGCCAAATTCTGTTCCTCATCAATCAATTCTGCTACACCAAAATCAATGATTTTAATGTTTCCCTTTTCGTCTATTAGAATATTCGCCGGCTTAATATCGCGATGAATGACGCCTTTCGAATGAGCGTGATCCAAACCATCGAGAAGTTTTGTCATAATTTGAATGGCCTCATTGTGCGGAATAAGCCCTCGCCTTCTTAGGATGTATTCATCCAATTGAACTCCTTCAAAAAACTCCATAACCAAATACATTCCCAAGTGATCCTCAAAATAGTCATACACTTGAATAATGCAGGGATGCTTTAGCAATGAGATAATTTCACCGTCTTTTGAAAACCTCAATCTTGCTTCTGGGTTATTATAATGACTCGGCAACATTGATTTCAATGCAACTGTGCGTTTCAGCGTGGGATGAAAAGCCTTAAAAACTCTTCCCATCCCCCCCTCGCCTATCTGCTGCTGAATTTTATAGCCCTTAATATCTTCAAAAGAATCATTCATAATTGTTTCCTGCGATTTAATTATCCTTTACAAGTCGAATAAAATAACCATCCGCTTTAATTTTTTCGGTATCAAAGTTCCCACATGCAAAATGTGACGCATGAAATTTGACCGACCTAATTCGACTATTCTGATCAAAAAGCCAAAAAGCCCCGCTAGAATTGGCACTCACGAACCCATTAGAAGCCTCCGATAAATAACTAGAATTTTGGTAGTTAAAGCCATTGTACTTGACTTTGCCGCACCCAACTGGATGATTATATCCAGGTGAAATCAAACAAAGCACATACCATTTAAATTGAGACATATTCCATCCAATAATGTTGGACTCATCTATAGAATTTAACATCGATTGCCAATCTTCCAATGTTGAGATATGATAACCTCGAAAATTGGTGAGTGATTTAAACTCCTGAACAACATACTTGTTATAAACGAAGCCTTCATCCTTCATTTTTGAATCAAAATTCACATAACAAAATGCAGGCTTTCCCTTACTGCATAACTCTGTCCAATCACTAATATTCGATGCAAATTCTCCAATCTCCATTTTAAGATTCGAAGATGCCCAATCTAGATCATTAATCCGAACCGTTTCAACAGTGATTGGATTATTTACATTAACTGCCGACTTCATTAAGCTTTCGTAACCTTGTAATTTCCGGTCAAACTCCAATTCTTCAAAACATGGATACTTCTGCCGAGATTCTTGAATTATAGTCAAGCACTCGTTGCAGCTATTTACATCAGTGGCGTTTTTACATACACCATCAATCTCCCGCATTTGAATCAAGCAATCCTGCAAAAGTCGTTCGCTGTTCCTCGAAAAATACAAACCTGTTGTATTCGTTGACAGATGCAGAGGTCCGAATGGTTGATAATACGACAGGGCGGCCTCATTTTTTTCAGTTCGCATTTTCTCTCTTCTGTCGTGTTTACTAAAATCGTATTTAAGACTTAACTGCAGGCCATCCCAAATTTTCGTATCATTTAACTTCAATGAAATCATCATTCCAATTCGAAAGCAACTCCAATTGATCAGCCCCCTTTTTATACTGTTATCGCGCAGTCCGAGTGAAAAATCGAACTGGGGCAACATAAACATGCCATAATCAGAATGGTAACTGACCCCCGCACCTATCGAACTATAACTAGAGGGCTGCCATTCATTAAGGACGCTTGAGGATTCCTGTTGTGCGTTTTGAGGCCATAGAAATTTAACCTGCCCATTGAATACTCTTTTAGTTCCAACACCTTTCTCATTCAGATCAGCATCAAAAGTTGATAGCACTTGGAGATACGTCCACTTACCCACTCGATTGTTAATCATGGTCGACAATCGACCTAGTGAATAGATATTAGGCAAGTTGTTAGCCGAGAGAAAAACTGGATCATTTCCATCAACTACGTAAAACTCGGATCTGCTATAAATTCTTGCAACTTCCTGCCTTACCGTTGCAGCAGCGGCGAATGAGATAAAATCATTTGTATTCTTACCAACTTTATATCTCAAACCAAACGTTGCTTGACCAGCGAACCCCTGAAAAATCCCACCATTATCGTAATGAGCGAGGGCAAGTGAAAATCCAGGGAAAGCAACCTTGGTTCTGGTTTTGGCTTTTCGAACTGACCCAGTAGCAACCTGTTTAAAGTTGAAAGAAGCCTCAAAAGGTTTCTCCGCAGAATTTTCTGCACCAAGCGATGCTTGCTGCGTAAATCCAATCTGGAAACCAGGTCCTTTATCAAAAAAAACTGACGCAGGATGAATGGAATAATCTTGAACAAAGGGCAATGGAGCCCTTAAGAATTGGGCGGATAGATTTGTATCCACAACGGTGCACAAGAAGATGGCTATGAGAATTACAATTTTCATCACTTTGTTTTGATCGATACGATTCCCCTGTACTCACGTTGTTTCTCAATAGAATACAAAACATAGATATAATCGCCATCCGGAACCGGTTCATTGGTATTCATATTGGAACCATCCCAAGCTATGTATTTCCGATTTGATAAATTTCCCTTTTGAGAGTGGATAATTCGATTATTCATTGTAGCAACTGAAATATCAAAATCATCCCATTGTTCAATTCCCTCAAGGACCCAAAAGTCATTTAACCCGTCTCCATTGGGAGAAAAGGCAGATGGAACAATAATGGTAGACCCCTCCTCGACTTGAAAAAATCGCAGGCTATCGCAACTATTAGCATCTGTAACTTGAACTTTATATAAATCCGCATTTAGCGAGTCAATGCGAAGCGTATTCATCGCAAGGGTGTCATTGGTGACGGACTGCCATAAAATATTATAGGGTTCTAATGTGCCGGACACTTCAATTTCAATAGCTCCATCATTGCCAACTGTGGTTCCTGCCAATTCAACAAGATCAATAGATGGATTTGACCTAACCATTAATGATACAACCGTATGCGGCGACCTACTTTCACAGCCGTTACTATTCAAACTAGTTACTATGTATGACTGATTGTAATATCGACTTGCAGAATAGGAACCACCAGTATGGAAAAAGCTCTGACTCTCATCACGATACCAACGATAACTGAAGCCAGTTAACTGTTGCACAGTTAGATTATAAAGATCAACCGCATCTCTGCAAGTAACGAAAGGCTCTTGCTGTGCCGGCGACATCGGGTAGTTGTTCACGCAGTTAAACCCCTTTAACTGAATATTATCTATTACAAAACCTGGCTGGAAATTGAAGTATGAATCCGATTCAAATGAAAAACCTATTTTCAGATTTCCTTTGTTATTGGCTATAAGCGGCAGCTTTAAGATCGCGTGATTTATTGAATTATCACCAGTTTGTAAGTTAGTTGCAAGCTCACTCCAAATGGGCGTATTTGTATTGGTACCACTAACACTGAAAAATACCTTTCCGAAATCAAGATTAGTCTCACCATTGCAACGCCAATCAAACTCTAGGGTCATATTTGAATAATTCGTTGCGTTAATATTGAAATAACAAATCGCTGAGTTGCCATTTGCACCCGAATAACCAACAGCTCCATTGCTACATATTTGGAGACTGTATCCATCAATTGAATAGATACTACTCTCAAAACACCAACCATTTATTGAATTATCATTCGTTACTTGAAACTGATCCGAACCAGAGAAAAAGTCATATGACTCTAGCACTCCCTGCGAATGAACGCTCGAAGCTAGAAGTAATAATTTGAAAATAATCTGTATACTTTTCATTTCTGTTATTCTCCGAATACAATAGATAACGCCAAACCAGGAATTGAAACCAAATTGCTAGCAGTAAGTGTGGTAAAGTCTTTAAGTTCTCTTGTTGGCGCTATCCAATCGATGCCTTTTATCCGCAAATTTGAAGTATTTAATTGAGAGTATACTTTAAAATATACTTTCGTATCCTTACCGGTTCTGCCACCCACGATTGGAATGCACATTCCGAAGCGAAACTTCGGCGAAAAGTATCCCCCCCACCCACTAACCTCCTGTATGCTTGTTGAGCTTGTAGCCTTCAGAAATAGAAAACCCGCATCTACATCAACTCCGGCAAAAATTAACGTACCCACATCCGCATGAAGTGACAAGCCAACATCACTTAACGTAAGCAAATTGCCCATTTGATAATAATCAAATAACTGAGCGCTCAGTGAATCACCGCGAGCTGAAATAATCTTTGATTGACCGCCGCTCAATCCGAATCCAGCTTCTATTCCTAACCAATCAAACAACTCCCCCTCATTAATCCTTACCCAAGGATTATAAACAACTTTTACGGAATTATAAGAGGCGTATTCAATTGCAGTAACCTCACTAAAGCTGGATGAATTCACTTTTTGTGCCAATTTGATATCCTGGTTTGCATTCGGGGAAATGGTGTTGTCCCAACCTATGAAAATTCCTCTGCCACGATATTGACAATCGGCAACATATGCATAAGAGATTACAATTAGAAAACAGAGCGTCCTAGCGCAGTAGAATCGCCACCTATAGAATAAGCTCATTCTAGTCCTTTCAAAAAATAATTTAACATTAATGTGAACTCCTGTTTAGTCTCAGAAATCCTAAGCGGAATTTCTTGGTGGCGACCATCTTCTTCATAAAACTCTTTGAGGTGGTCTTCATATGTATCAGTGTTAATGGGATCGAGAGCATAAACAATACTAAATGAAATCGAACTTCCAGGAACAATGAGTCCATTTATCAAGTCTATATTCGTGCACGTGCATGGAAGTTCAAAATCTTCCTTGTCAATTCTTACAGACTCCTTTCCAAGATTATGAATTTCAAAGTCACAGCGAAATTCCATTCTACGGTTTTCAATTAAATATTTGGCAACTTCACATACCTCCTGATTCAGTGATACTTGGGCATTGCACTGCGAAATCTGCAATGCCAGGTAACATAGAAGAATTACAACCCGCTTCGTTGTCATTACTTACATTTTAATAATTGTATATGCTTTAAAATGCCCATTACCATCTATTAAACGAACAACGTAATGGCCTGCCGACAGATTTTCTCCAATTGCGATGGATTCTCTCGAATTAATAATGCGAGCTTCAACACATTCCCCGATTGCATCGAATACGCTTACTATCAATTTACCGGCAGAGTTATTTTGAATTTGATGACTCTCTTCAAACGGATTCGGGTAACCCCAAAAGGGGTTATCGAACACCTCTTGCATATTGGTTTCAAGCTGATTAAAGTTAAGATACGAACGCGTAACGCAACCATTTCCGGAAATTAAATCGACCCAATAGACGAAATTCAAATTATTGAAGTTCGGGAAATAACAATAAGGCAGATTCGAAATATCCGACTCAACATCAAAACCATCCAAGGTAGAAAAACCCCAAGATAATGCATCAGCTTGTGTATTAGGGTTAATGCCAAGTAAGTGTGCGTCTTGATCAATTACAAAAACCGGCACTGTATCCAAAGCCGGATGCTCGCTAACGTAGATCGTATATCTTAAAGTCTGCTCACAGCCGCTTTGAAGATGCATAATCTGAACATCTACGTTACAAGAATCTTCAGTTTCTAGATGCAGAAACACCTCATCATCCTGATTGCTATTTGCCATTATAGATCCCCCGGTAATGGTCCAATCGAAGGAGCAATTAGATGCATTTACGTTAACCGGCACGTAGTAGCTATTTCTACACACATCACCCACTGGCCCTAAGATTTCGACGGCTTGGTTGGGAACAGATATAAATACTATGTTAGAAGGACTTTGACATTCGAGAGTATCTGTGCCTTGTAATGGAATAATTCCATTGGCTAATCGGCGGAAGCTAGAGCTTACCTCTGCGACAGCATTAAGAGAATAATCTTGGCCGATAGCACCCTGAATGTCCGACCAATTTAAGCCATCAAGGCTCTGCTGCCATTGAAGATTTAACTCTCCTTCAGATGATGCATCATCTGTACTCTCGAAAGGACCAATTGGTTCATTAGCGCACAACAGCTGACTTCCTGTTATTAGCCCTGCACTAAAGCCAACGACATTAATCTGAACAGCTGCAGTATCCGAGCACCTATATATAATCTCGCTATAATTGAAGAAATTGCTGCCAACAATTACAATTTCCATATCCTCGCTAATAACCGACCCCGGATTCATACTACCTTGGTAATAGTAAGATTGACATCCCGCAGGATTTAAAGATAATGTGTCACCGGGACAAAGTGCTTGCTGCTCAACAACTTCAATGGAAGTTAGAGTATCGCCAAGCTGGATAATCTGAGAAGGACTGGATGGGCAATTCAACGAATCAACAATTGCTACCCTTCTCAAGTATTGGTAGAAGTTTATGCCAGCATCCGAATTCAGCACCAGTGAATCGACCTCCAAGGCTGTCCAATTTATAGAATCATCAGACCCTTGCCAAGAGAGGTTCACCGGCCCATTGAAAGATGGTGACTCATAATTCATCACGTTCCAATTTTCTCCATAACAGAATGCAACTAAAGTATCAATAATTCCGGGATTCAGAACATTTAAATTCAGCGAGAAAGACACAGTACACCCCAAGATATCGGTACTATCCGAAGAGAAGCTAGTATCGGAGTTAGCAATTACGGAATCTTCAGTTATAGCATGCCAAGCAATTTCATCAAGCAAATCAGGATATATAAAATCATTCAACGCAATGTGCTGACCTAAGCATGCATTAACGGTAAACTCCGAATTCAATTCAACTAACTCAAAGTACAATGTATCTGAAAGCGATAAAGATCCATTAGCATTCTGTACAGTAAGATTGACTTGATAAGAACCTGCATCATCAGTTACGAGAGAGTCAATTTGCGAATTGACAATACCATCAGATAACCAATTAATTTGACTTATAAAACAAGTATCGCATACATCAATCGTAAAAATTAACTGTTCAGACGGACATATATAGTAAACACTATCAAAAGCACTTTGATTGCAAACGAGCGTTTGTGAGAAGCATCCGTAAAATGAGCTAATCAATACCTGAACAAGAATAAAACGTACGATTTTGATCATAGATTATAAGTTATAGCAGCGCCCAACTTCCAGGGGAATATTGGCATTAAATCATACCATTGAGCAACACTCCCAAAATCATCGACGGAGCTATATGGGGCTCTTTCCCTTGGATCCGTTTTCCAATTCCGCATAGCCAGGTTTCGTGAGATGAAGCCACCTATCAACCACCGCTTACTGACTGCGTATTCATAAGAAACACCGAAAGGAATATAGAAAGCTGTCTTATACTCAATACTGCCTACATTATAAACGGAAGAGTCATTAAACAAACCGAGATCAGGAATGTTAGTGACCTCCTGCTCATAATCTGGATATCGTCTAGCGATTGACCACTCATCAGCAGAAGCAACATAATAAGTACTGCTTAAGGTTGAAATGGACAAGCCGCTGAAAAGCGACCACCTTTTGAATTTTGTGGAGGGCCACCAATCCAGGGTAATGGTTGACTCTAGGCCCCTGAAACTAATTAATTCCTTGTATGATTTTATTCGAGCTATTTGATTGTAGCCATTTTGCTCGGTGCTCACAGACCAATCGATTCCTCCATCACTTTGAATGCCGCCGGTAAATGCATTTAGACCAAGGTTAAGACGATAGTTGCGCCAATTGTATCCTAAAGCAAGTCCTGAGCTATAAATAAAACCTTTAAATCGGATTTCTTGATCATCCGGAAGCTGAAATCTCGTGGTTGAATTCAGGTGAATGGCGTTTACCAACTTAACGCAATAGGGCAATTTAGGATGCTCACTTTCAAGACTATCTCGGAGACTTTTGTACTCTATGCTCAGCTTTTCCAAATCATCCGAAAGATTATCAATTTTAGCATCTCTATCATTGGCAGAACGCTGTATTACTAGCTCTTTATCCCACATGAGAGCAAGTGAGGTAATAAGCAAACTGTCCTCGTTTAAAAGACAGGATGAACCATAGCGCTCCTTTTCCATGAAGAGGAATTTTCTTTTCAAATCTTCACTTGTATAGTACCTGAGTGTATGCTCTTGGGTTGCCTTTTTTGATTTGGAAAAATGCTTTTCACGTTCCTTTAATTGATCCTCAGAATTACTTAAAACCAAGGCACTCAGATGAGTCGCAAGCTTACCAGGTTTGACCCTAGCATTCGACTTTTGGTCTGCACCTATTGGTGGAATTAGATCCTTCCAGAAAATATCATTCGTAATTTGAAAGAGATATACCGCCGTTTTCTCGTTGGTCTGCTTTCCCACCAGAAACTTCTGAATTAATCGACTGGCGTTCTGGAAGTTAGCGGCGTGATGGTTTAGAGTAGTATCCCAAAATAATATGATACGAGTTTCCACACTTGGATCATCAGGATAATTGGAAAATATGGATAGATCTTCAGTAAACTGAAGTGAACTATTGCCATGCTTTGTTACAATAGGCTCGTAATAATCAATTTTAAAAGCAGTAACTTGACCATGAATAAACGTAATGGATATTGCATAGAAAAGGCAAAAGCAAATAAATCGTAAAGTCGGCATGGTCAATTAGGCACATTTTTGAAATATCACACGAAGCACTTTTTCACCTTTTTGGCCGAATAATCGGAGGTTTCTGTCAAACTTTTTAGGAGCTATGTATACGACGCACAACCCCTCAAATTCGACGCTTTCCAGAAATCCTGCCCTCTCTATATCTGCAAAACGGACAGACAATAACAAAGCGTCGGGATCATCCGATATTTGGCTACTTGGCGACATGTCTAATTCTATGAAGTTATCTTCTCCGAACCGACTTATAAAGAGCGAATAAGACTCTACACCACATTGTCTTGGGACTTTAAAAACATAGGTTGATCCCCCGGAATAACGAACTACTTCATACTGTGCCTGTTCTTCTGGAGCTTTTGACTTTAACAATCTCCATTTTTTGATATAACTGTCTTCGTCCACCATCGGAAATACAGACATGTTAACCTCCTCACATATTTCATCGGGAGCAGCTTCAAGAGACTTTTTAACATTACAAGCAGGTACAAAAGCTTCAATGCGAATTAGGCCGACCATATTGGCTGTATACTTCGCTGGTGAAAAAGATGAAGTAGTTGCTTTAAGCGAAGTTATCTTGTTATTGGCATCTGTGATGGACCATGCAACATCATAAGGATCTTGGGAAGTAGACTCAAGCAGAAAATCTACCTGATCTCCATATTTTATGACATTCGCCTGAGCAGAAGTCAGTTTAAAACTGACGGCAGAAGTAGGCCACCATATTACAAACTGATAGGATTTATTGTTTTGTTTTGCTCGCTTGGCATATTCCAGATAATACTCTTTATAGAAGTCAGTATTCTCAGAAATTACAATTTGCTCAATTGAATAGCTCGTACATTCACCTATCCATTTGGCATTTTTGACATCAATTAGCACGTTCGTCTCATAAGAGCTCGTTGAGTTTAATTGTTGTAAGCGACTGCAAGGTGAACATTTCGTGCTTTTTGGATCAAGTTTACAACTAACACGGTCACCATCGAAATTATGACTAATCGAACCGTTCATTTCAACGTCATTAATCATGCGTACTTCAAGTGCCTCGGGTGATTTAGTATAGACCTTTTTCAAATTTGTATTCTCCAGCACGTAATCCAGTTCACCCTTGAAGTCACTATAACTACCATCAAAAAGCAGAATGAATTTCACATTATTATCGGCGGCAGCATTCAACTGAATTCCAATCGCAGAAGCGACAACCAAAAGGAATAATTTATTGAAAATACGATTCATTTATTTACAGAATAACTTAACACCACTCTTCGTTTTACTACTTGTCTTGCCAGCGCGAGTCATAACCACTCGAACTTGAAATTTACGTTGCTTAATACCATCCCACTTACTAGATAAGTCAACTTCTACAGAGTTTCTATTAGAGACCCTCGTCGTGTAAGAATAATCCGTCCCATCCCCGTAGCAATCTTCATCACATGAAATGGAAACCTCATATTCCGCGTCATCATAATTTGAAACCCAAGAAATGATATTTCTTCCTCCATCGTGATCGACACTAAGCTGATCGACCGAAGGTTTAACTTCATCCGCTTCGCCAGTGTCTATGGTTTCCCGAGCTCCTGAACCTGAACTAGAGTTTTCATTTGATACCTCTTTCTCCAATTCCTGAGGCCTACTTTCGGCCTTGGTTCCGAGTACTTCCTTTCGAGCAGCAGACGCCTCTCCTTTGAGGATAATTACATTGACTGCGTCAGGCTTTTGATTTTTAGAGAAAAAATCACCTTTTTCAATTAATCGTTCCAGGTAAGTAGAAATTTTGTCAATTCTATCGAAATAAAGCTTTTCATCTATACGAGAATCTCCTTGTGAAACAAGAAAGAAATGACGTACATTCAACGTATCCTTTGAGAAATCTAGATGACCTTCAATAGTTGGCTTACATGCCAAAGATGGCATTTGATCATTTACAGCATTTCGAATTATTTCTAAAACATCATCCTTGTCCATTTCAGTAGTTATGTTCCTCGACAACATGATGTCAGCCTCTGTGTTAGTTATATCCAACCTTTTAACTCTCAACGTAGGATAATAAACGACATCACTTCCTTCATAGATACGAAGTAATGAAACTCCCTCCGGACATAAATCGGAATTGCCTGAAGAACAGAGTGTCGCATTGGTGACGATTTTGATCTCTAGAATCCTTTGCTCTTTCGTTTTTAAGAAAAACACATAAACCACTGCGAACAAAACAATTGCAAGGAGAAACACTAATGGCAAAATTCGTCTTTTCATGTCTTAGCAGTGGTTTTTATAATTATACCTACAAATGTATCAAAATAATTTTAACTATCTAGCCGATGGAACTTTTTTGAACGGTAAAAAAGCAGGCTTCGTTTTGGATGACATGAATTTAAAATGGGACTATCACTTCGAAAAATTAAATCACCTCACCGCCACCAACTCCCAACTCTCAAACAGATCCGCAGGTGAAACTACGGGCTCTTCCCAGGGAATTTGACTCTTGTAGCGTTGTTTAATTACTTCTTTCACAATCGGGTTGCTGAAATCGAAGTCATTCATCTTTTTGAGTGGGCACAACTCAATACCCGCGGCGCGCTCGTAAAGCTTCCACACCAACTCCGAGCAATATAGTTGATCGTCGCTCCAATTGAAGTGGCTGTCATACCTCTTTCCTATCATTTTCTGTCCCTCATTCTTCATCCGTTGCAATACCTGCTCAGTCAGGATGTTCTCCGCATTTCGCAAGCGCTTGACCACATAAGCGCCATCTTCGCCTCGCCTAACAAACTCCTCGAATGGAGTTCGCTTTACCGGCTGAACGGCTTCCAGTACATAGGTATTCCCTGCTTCCATATATACGATGCCACAGTGAGAATATTCAGAGCCGGTTGCCAATTGAATGGCCTTGCTCTGGTCACTTTTTGAGGCGTGGAAAATAATGTCTCCGTTGCGGAGTGATGCCTTCGAAGCTTGAGGCTCGGAACTGCATGAGCTGAAATGAACACCGCAAATAAGGGCGACAATAAAAAGGAGATGATAACGAAAGAAATTACTTGTCATATTGAAGATATTTCATTGAGGTGAAAATGGACTAACGTAGGCTATTCCAAGATAATCGTACAACGTAGGGTCTGTAAAATATTTTTCAGAGCCTGAAGCATTTTGGATACAATTGAAATCATGATCTGCGAAAAACGCGCTATCAAACAGGCGGTGTACGTTATAACCTAGAAAATGAATCTGTCCACAATAAGCCCGGCATTGAAAAGAATCCGCAAAGCCATTCTGCTTGAGCAGGTAATTGCATACGGCGGTATAAAAGGCCGAATACCCAACGCAGTGTGTCCTATTATTGGGAAAGAGCTTATTGGGATTAATCTCCGATCGAGAAGCTTGAAAGGAAAGTTGATCTGACGTTATTTCTTGAGAAAGTTCAACTATCTGTTCAACACTTTCCATATTATCCATATCCGCTACTGAGTCGATGTATGCAAGGAGAAAATTCGATGTAATGCTAAAAGAATCTCGCTCACCGCAGTCCTGATAACTGAACAAAGAACGGTACAAGGGACCTCTCATTAGAACCACCAAAACGGCCAATGAAAAGAAGACCGTGAGCAATAGCTTTAATTTACGCATTGTCTAAAATTTTGCACTAAACGTGAATATGATATGAAATCAAATGAGTAATGGGATTTCAAAATTACATGGGTGGAAGTCACTTATAAAAGTCTCATCAACGGGCCTTTGCTCCCAAATAATACGGAGAGTTCCAATTGCTGAAAATCGAACGGAAGGGTACAGAACTGAATTGATACGTTTTGTGGCGTCCCTTAAAACAATAATCGATGGATGTACCTCCGTCTGTAATAATCCACTCGCCAATTCCATGAAGTTGCATGAGGGCATTTGCATCGCTACAACTAATAAGCGAATTGCCATATCCCACCGCGTAATAGACATAATCAGAGTTTACCGCCAAATAAGATCGGTAATTGAGGTTATCCATATTCAATGATTGCTTCTTTCCGGGTCGATGGGTATATCGGCATTCAAACAGTTGATCCGATGGATTTCGTGCGGCACTCCTTGAAATATGCGGTTCTTCATTAGAATTAATAACCAACGTGTTATGATCAAATCGGGAAGAACCAAGCACAACCTTCCTATCCTTCCAGCCATCGCAAGGCTGAAAGTCCTCCATGAAATATTGCGTATTGAACCAACAGTCGAACTTAACCTTTGAGTCCTTTCCCATTGGTGCTTCCGTCACATTCTCGAAACGCATGGAAGAAATGGGGATCTTAAAGAGAATCAACTCATCCGTAAACATCTTGTTTAATACATGGACAGAACGACTTTTCCAAGCGCGCTTGGCCGAATAGATATATACCTCAAAGGCACCCTCATCGTAATATTCGATCTGATTCAGTTTTACCTCGACAGGACGATGCTGCTGAACAAAGACAAACCGAATGAAATTTCGCATTCGGAACATTCCGACTGACAGCGCTATCAAAAACAAGATTATTGCGATATGTCGCTTTTTCATAGCTTCATAGACATTGATTAAAGGTGATTGCACCCTGTAACTTATTTAGATTTTACGAGCTTGCTTTCTTTCCAAACAAGGTTCTTGTGCCTCGCGCTCCATCCAATTATTGTATCTGCCTGAAGCCAAAAAGCATTTCAGATAATTATAATAAAAAGAAGATAATCCCATGCGTTCATATTGCATCCAATGAATCCTCTCATGACTTAGTGGATGCGCGCAGGGATTACTTGCATCGGCTGTTTCAAATCGGGACTCCATAAAAATGCCAAAAGGTGGAATCGTAATGGCCATTTGATCACCAGGTATTTCAAACGGCAGATAAACTACAGCCGGATTCTTAAAGATATTGAATGCTAGAATTAGAGAAATGAACGCTAAAGGTAGAATCACTCTCCTTTTAAAAATTATGGACCTCATTACGAATAAATTTTTAGAATAATTCGCTTACCCGTTAAGACCTAATTGTCTTGTAGACAAACACATGCTGATATACTTCATTTTTTAGGTTTTGACTTCACCTCTTCCTCATGCCCAAACCAAACAAGTGCGTAGCCCTCATAAATTCCAATACCGATTGCATTCCAGGGCTGTTTCCAAATACCGCTATTCATCATACATGCATGATGCCCCGAGCTGCTCTTCCACATTTCGAGTGCTTGCTCCGGTGAAATACCATTACTCGACCAAGCCGCAATTTCATAGCCATATCCGCTATAAGTCGTTAGCTCTGACGGTTTGCTCCAAACGAATTCAACATTAGCGTGATCGTCTGTGTAGCAGCATTCACTCCAAGGCCCCTTATCCGACCAGCTGTGTAAATTGCATTCACCGTGAGCTGGACTATTTTCAACAAGATCACGCGCATGAACTTGTGCAACATAGGTTAAGGATTCGGAAAGTGGTATTGTGGGAAGCTTCCTCGATTTGCGGTACTTCATGATGATATCATAAAGCTCTTGCTCCGAAGCGGATAGCGTTTGGGCGTCAGAAGCTTTACCAATCATAGCAATCAAGATTATTAAAAGGGCTTTTTTCATAACGGAAGATTTTAGTTGCTCATTCATTAAGGCTCGCCAACTCCACCGCCTATTGGATAAAGATCGGTGGGCTCAATAGTGTCGCAAATGACATCCATGATTAAATAGTACTCTCCGGTTGCCAAGTCTTCACCTCTATAATAGATGGTGTCACAGAGCTTTCTTGATTTGACAGGTTCATGCATCAAAGCATTACTCTTTTGGCCAAAAGCCAATACCACGATGGTAATTAATATAACAATGAAGTGGGTTCGCATAGGCTACTGAATCTGATGGTCGTTATTGGTATACGTGATTTAACAGGAAATATTGGCTAACCATTAACGAGCTTATTACCACAAGTATTACATATCAAAATTATTTCCGCGATAATGCACTAAAACTTTTACCGTCAACGTTGCAGCAAAAGAATCGAGCTGGCCATTGCAGCGCTCATTGAATATATTCCTCAACCCTAAAATCCATCCCATGAAAATCCTTGCACTTGCCCTACTTGTTTTCATTTCACAGGTTGAAATGAACGCCCAGGTAATTACCGTTAAATTGGACACAATTCAATATTTTGAGCACTCTGCATTGTTAAGTACACCCCAAGCGATCAAGTCCGGAAAACTAGTTTATAAAGATTTATATGAAATGAAACCAAAATGGACTCTAAAATTCGATTTTAACAACATGAAGGAAGCCTTTAGCAATAAGGAATTTGAAATTATAAAAATTAATGAAAGCAGTAATATTATTGATATCATGGTAGAGGAAAACGGATATGAATGTCAAGTTGTTCTGGGAGAAACACATGAAGGTGGCCTGATGTATATCTTCGAATACCGCGAGGGTGATTTGATCAAAGGCTTTTTCAGTAAAGATCCGGAGATAATTCAATCCGAAACGCAACCAAGGGTTGTAGAGTCTGAATAAATGCGTCATTTAATTTAAGCAATGAGTTGGATTGTTCAACACGCTCAAAAATCCCCTTGCCACCTCGCCTATTCCCCTTGCCGTTTTCGCATAGATTTCACGTGTCATGCGCGGCTTCGAAAAGGCTCGTGTGGCGTGGGGTTCAGACGGGGAGGTTATTCCCAAACGATACAGGAAGCCAACAAATTTCGGTGGTACCGGCCGGAGTAATCTCGATTCCTTTGCGAACGTCCATGAATTTTTCCATGAAATAACAGAATCTTCAGCTAGCCCAAATAAACACACTTAAACGCCGCAGTTGACCGGGTAATCTTGCTTATTAACGAAACACTGGGAGTGCCGATTATGGATGCGTAATCGAGAATCCCCCGACTAGTACCCATTACTATTTTTCAAATGCAGCGCACTAAAACTGCTTGATCATGCGTTGCCTAAATAGAATCTGAAAAGTCTTTTCAGAACACAATTCCGAACAATAATTCCATAAAAATCCATCCCATGAAAATCCTTGCACTTGCCCTACTTGTTTTCATTTCACAGGTTGAAATGAGCGCCCAGGTGATTACCCTTCAAATGGACACTTGTCAATTTTTTGAGCATCCGGTTCTCATGAGCACCATGGATGCAGCTCAATCAGGACAGCTGGTATACACTAAACTCTTTGCTTACGATAATTTTCTCGTGACGTTCGATCTGAATCGAATGAAATCTTTCACGCATGGAAGCAATGAAAATACGATTGCTGAAATAAATCCAAGTTCAAATGTCCTAGATCTCATCATACAAGAGAAAGAACGAACCTCGCTAGTAATTTATGGAGCTACCGATGATGGCGGGATGATTTACCTCTATGAATATAAGGAAGGAGATATCATGAAAGGCTATTTCTGCAATACCCCGAAAATTATTCCATCTGAAAACATACCCATTGAAGAGCCTAAATGACAAGATAATTTTGTCTATAAGCACAAGCAAATAATTAAAAAATCAGAGTATTTGAATAAGTTCCATTGGAATTATCCAAAACTTAACTAGCGGGAATTTTCATGTGCAAGATCCAATCTAATTAGCCACCTTACCACGAGAAGACACTATCAAATGGAAAAAGTCTAATCTATACTCACCATTTAAGGCGGGCCTTGACTTAGAAAAACCAAACTAGAAGGCTTGATATTATTCTGTTACACAATACAGGTGAAGATGCACTAACTTCGTTTCATGTTACAACGACTAATCCTCCACGAATTGGACGTTTGGCAGTCAAAACCGAATGCCCTATCATCGATTAGGAAAAACTTGGGACTATTACGGATTCTAATCATGGTTTTGTTAGCCATGGGTCTCGATGTCGCAAAAACAAACGCGCAAGTAATCTTTCAAAACCCCTCTTTTGAAGGCACGCCAGCGGATAGTCAAGCACCGCCCGATTGGTTCATCTGCACTGGAACGCCCGATACTCAGCCAGGCTTTTGGGGAACAACACAAACACCTTCTGACGGGAACACCTATCTTGGATTTCATCATGAAGAGTCAGTTTCAGCTTATTTCCCAGACGGGATAGGTCTATGCAGTGGCCTAGAGTTTACTATGGATGTAAGTATCGTTCCGCTCAATTTGCCAGCTAGCGGCCCATGGGTATCAAATAATCAAGGCGTCAATCCCGGCTATATCTGTATCTATGGTGGCTTCAGCAGTTGTGACTTTCAGCAACTGTTGTGGCAATCGGATCAATTGACCAACGTGAGCAACTGGCAAACCATTAACATTCAACTTACCGCCACGGAGGATTTCACATATCTCAATTTCGTGCCATGTGTCAATACCTTTGGTTCCTGGACCTATTTCGGAATTGATAATATTCAGGGGGTTGTCAATGCTCCGGTGCCCGCAGATGTAGGCCCATCTCAGACGGTCTGTTTAGGTGAGCCCATCAATCTGACGGCATCATTTACAGGAGCAACATCATACAGTTGGGCTGGCCCAAATGGGTTTACCAGCAACGAACAGAATCCTACCATTCCAGTGGCATCTGCAGCCTCTTCCGGCCCTTACACGGTTACCGCCAACGTTGGCACATGCCAGAGCGCACCGACCACTGTAAATGTAACTGTAAACAATGCTCCGGTGCAGGTGGATGTAGGCCCAACCCAGACTGTCTGTATTGGTGAGCCCATAAATTTAACGGCATCGTACATAGGAGCAACATCATACAACTGGACCGGCCCTAATGGCTTTACCAGTAACCAGCAGAATCCGACCATCGACGCGGCATCCGCGGCCGACTCCGGCACTTACGCAGTCACCGTCAATGTTGGTGACTGCCAAAGCTCACCGACCACTTTATATGTGGCCGTAAACAATTGTCAGCCTTCTGCTTCAGGCGACAATACGTGTTTATTAGAGTTCCCCAACATTTTCACACCCAACGGTGACGGGTTAAACGATCGCTTTGATTTAACGCCGACTTCTTGTTCGCCGGACGGGTTTATGCTTACAGTCTTTAACCGTTGGGGTTCACCCGTTTTCACCTCCGACAATGCAACGCGGGAGTGGCGAGGTGATTGTGGCAACTCTGATTGTCCGTCTGGGGTTTATTATTACGTGGCCGTTTTTGAAAATCAACAAGGCAAAACGCAGCGAGAGGCCGGATATGTTCATTTGAGCCGCTGATTTCAAGGTGCCAGGTCATACCTCGGTGGGAAAATAAAGGCAACTGCAACGATTCAATGCCCCATCGCGCCGGTTTAACGGAGCGTAACCCTTGCCTAATCTGTCAGTGGTTTTTACCATTCTACCATTCAGCAATCCTTAGCAAATGCCAACTTGAGTTTCGGCACCGTTTAAGCTTCGCCAAGCTGCCGCCAATTGGACAATGTAGCCGTATGAAGTTGGCTTGCGCAAATCCGTAACTTTACACCATGACCATCGAAGTTGTTTGCGCCCTCATACTCCGCAATGGCTGTGTACTTTGTGCACAACGCAGTGAACACATGGCATTACCCCTCAAGTGGGAGTTCCCGGGGGCAAGCTGGAGCCGAGGCCGCGATAAAACTCCATTCGAAACCAAAAATTTCGACGCGTTAACATTTTCGGTGTTAATATT
>Ga0114979_10000236_pt1 | contig 36953 bp, 23 predicted proteins | sample S_140625_EF_Meta_FD_87315 | JGI IMG/M metagenome (GOLD analysis project Ga0114979, IMG submission 87315) | Freshwater microbial communities from Lake Simoncouche, Canada to study carbon cycling - S_140625_EF_MetaG | ecosystem: Environmental > Aquatic > Freshwater > Lake | place: Lake...
GCCGCCAGTCGACGATCCGCGGCATCAAGCGCTACCTCGGCGGCTGAGCGATCCGATCACGTTCCCGGCGCGCACGCGTCACACGAGCTTCGCGAGCACCACGTTCGCGAGCATCATGCCGCGATCGGTGAAGCGCAGCGCGCCGTCCGCACGCTCCAACATGCCATCCTCCACCGCCGCGTGAATGGCACGCGCCCGCGCCGCGCCTTCCGCGCCGAGGGACAGGATCTCGTCGACCTCGGCAAGCGGAAGTCCGGCGCGCAGACGCAATCCCATCATCAGGCGCTCGCCCGCACGCATGTCGGGCGTTGCATGCTCCACGTCCACCGCCGGGCTCGCACCCTCCGCGGCCAGCCAGTCGCCAAGGCGCGGCACGTTCTTCCAGCGCACGCCCTGCGCATGACCGGATGCGCTCGGCCCGATCGCCAGCCAGTCGCGGTTGCACCAGTACAGCATGTTGTGGCGGCACTCCTCGGCATGCGGATCGCCTCCCTTCACGCGCGCCCAGTTGCTCACCTCGTAATGCGCGAAGCCGTCATCACGCAGGATGGCCGCCGCACGCTCCAGCATCGATGCCTCCAGCGCATCGTCGCAGGGTTCGAACTCGCCGCGCTCCATGCGCACCGTCATGGCGGTGTTCGCCTCGTATGTGAGGCCGTAGCAACTCAGGTGGTCGGTGCCCAGCGCCAGCACCGCACGCAGGTCCGCCTCCCACTCCGCGAGCGTCTCGCCGGGGATGCCGAAGATCAGGTCAAGGTTGATGCGCCCGATCCCGGCATCGCGCAGGATGCCCACGGCGCGGGCGACGCTCGCCGGGTCATGCCAGCGTTCGAGCGTCTTCAGGTGGCGTTCATGGAAGCTCTGCGCGCCGAGCGAGACACGGTTCACGCCCGAGGCCACGAGCGCCGCGGCCACCTCGGCGGTGACGGTCTCCGGGTTCGCCTCCACCGTCCACTCCGCGCCTGGGGCAAGCGGCACGCGCGTGCGCACCGAATCCAGCGTCCGTCGCAGCACGTCCGGGCGCAGCAGCGTGGGCGTGCCGCCGCCCACGAACACGGTGCGGAGCGGCGCTTGCACGAACCGCGCCATGGCGGCAAGCTCTGCATCGATGCGCGCCGCGTAGGCATCCTGCCGGTCCTCGCGATCGACGAAGCTGTAGAAGTCGCAGTAGTGGCACTTGTGGAAGCAGAACGGGACGTGGAGGTAGAGCCCCTCGAACCGCGGCCCCACGCCGGCAAGCGCGCGATCGGCGGGCATGGACACGGCGTCGGGGGAACCCTGTCCGGCGATGGTGAGCGCGGTGGCCATGCGTATGCACGCATCGTAGGACCTGCGGCAATTCGGGCCCCCGGCAGGCGGTAGCATTCGCCCTTTGCGCCTGCCACCCCTGCTTGCGGAGCTTTCACCGTGACCACCGGACACCGTACCGCGCCCACCGTCCACACCGCCGTCGTTGGCCTCCAATGGGGCGACGAGGGCAAGGGAAAGATCGTCGACCTGCTCACCTCCGAGCACGACGTGATCGTCCGCTACAACGGCGGCGCCAACGCCGGCCACACCGTCCAGGTGGGCACCGAGCGCTACGCGCTCCACCTCATCCCCTCCGGCATCCTGTACGGCGACAAGACCTGCGTCATCGGCAACGGCGTGGTGGTCGACCCGGAGAAGCTCCTCCAGGAGATCGACACCCTGCGCGCCCGCGGCATCCGCGTCGGCACCAATCTCCGCATCAGCGACCGCGCGCACGTGGTCATGCCGTACCACAAGGAGCAGGACGCGGCACTCGAAGAGTACCTCACCTCCAAGACCGCGCACGACCAGGGCAACCTGTCGATCGGCACCACCCGCCGCGGCATCGGCCCGGCCTACGCGGACAAGGTCCGCCGCAGCATGGCGATCCGCGTCGGCGACCTCCTCGATCCCGAGTACCTCCGCAGCCGCCTGCACGTGATCTGCAAGCTGCGCACCGCGGAGATCGAGGCCCTCGGCGTGAAGACCGCGCCGCTCGACCCCGACGCGCTGGCCACGCGCTACGCGGAATTCGGCGAGCGACTGCGCCCGCACGTGGACGACACCGTCTACGCGCTGCATGACTCGATCCGCGCCGGACGTCGCCTGCTGTTCGAGGGAGCGAACGCCAGCCTGCTCGACATCGACCACGGCACCTTCCCGTACGTGACGAGCAGCAACTGCTCGACGCTCGGCATCCCCGCCGGCACCGGCGTCCCCGGCGCTTCCATCGGCCGCGTGCTCGGCATCATGAAGGCATACAGCACGCGCGTCGGCGCGGGCCCCTTCCCCACCGAGCTCGACAACGAGCTCGGCCACCGGATCCGCGAGCGCGGCCGAGAGTACGGCACCACCACCGGCCGCCCCCGCCGCTGCGGATGGCTGGACCTGGTGGCGGTGCGCTACAGCGCCATGGTGTGCGGCGCCACCGGCATCGCGTGCACGCTCTTCGACGTCCTGAGCGGCTTCGACGAGATCAAGCTCTGCGTCCGCTACCGGCTGCCCGACGGCACCGAGACCGACCGCTTCATCCCCGACGCGCACCGCCTCGAGGGCGTGACCCCGATCTACGAGACCATGCCCGGCTGGTCGGACGAGATCCGCGATGCAGCGGACCGCGATTCGCTCCCCGCGACGGCGCGCAAGTACCTCTCGCGCATCGAGGAAGTGACCGGCATCCCCATCGAAGTCGTCAGCCTCGGGCCCGAGCGGACCCAGACGCTGGTCGACGGTCGGCGCGCCGTCGCCCTGGCGACGGCCTGAACCGATGCGCATCCCGCGACACATCGCCATCATCATGGACGGCAACGGTCGCTGGGCTGCCAGCCGCGGCCTGCCCCGGATCGCGGGCCACCGCGAGGGCGCCCGTCGCGTGCGCGCGGTGGTGGAGGAATGCGCGCGCCTGGGCGTCGAGGCGCTGACCCTCTATTCCTTCTCCAGCGAGAACTGGAAGCGTCCGGAGGACGAGGTCACCGCGCTCATGGAGCTCGCACGGCACCACCTGCAGCTCGAGCGCCAGATGATGCTTGCCAACAACGTGCGGTTCCGGCGGATCGGTCGGCGCGAAGGACTCCCCGGGCCGGTCCTCGCGGAGCTTGACCGCACCGAGGACGAAACCAGCACGTGCACCGGCATGACCCTCTGCCTGGCCATGAACTATGGCGCCCGGCAGGAGATCGTCGACGCCGTCCAGACCGTGGCGCAGCGCGTCCGGCGGGGCGAGCTGGATCCCGGGGCCATCGACGAAGCCGCCATCTCCGGCGCGCTTGACACCCACGGCCTGCCGGACCCGGATCTCCTGGTGCGCACCGCCGGCGAGCGGCGCATCTCGAATTTCCTGCTCTGGCAGATCAGCTACGCCGAGCTGTACGTCACCGACGTCCTGTGGCCGGAATTCAAGGTCCCGGAACTGACCGCCGCCATCGACGATTTCAACGCCCGGCGCCGCACCTACGGCGGCCTGCAGGATCCCGCGCGCACCGTCTCCTGAACGGGTCCGAGTGGCCGAGAATCTGGGCAATCCGGGGGATTTGCTGCGGATGACGGCACCCCCGTTCCGTATAGGCTGATGCCTTCCCATGCGAGTGTGTCGTCGTGTGCCGTCCCTCACCCTGCTTGCCGCGCTGCTGGCGTTGGTTGCGGTGTTCGCACGCCCGGCAGCGGCACAGTGCAACGACCCATCGTCGGTCTGCAGTTCGGCCGCCGACTCCACGTGGCTCGGGGACATCAACAACGACGGCCTGGTCAACACCACCGACGTCAACCTCTGGATCAGCTGCATCCAGGACAACCTCTCCTCGACCGGCCAGAGCGTCTACTGCGCGCAGGGCGACTTCAATTTCGACGGCGCGATCGACAACGCCGACCTCAACTACCTGAACCAGCTGGTGGCGATGGCGTCGGACCCCGCGGTGGGCAAGCTGCCGCGCTCGCAGTTCTCCGAGCTGCGCATCCGCAAGCCCAACTCGCAGACCGCGCCGCTGATCCCGAACAGCCGCTATGCGGAGATCCGAACGCCCACCACGGCGGCCAACAACACCGTCGGCGCGCCCACCGTCAACCAGCCGGGCGACGGCGTCAGCAAGCTCTTCGGCGCCGGCTGGTACTACATCAAGCTGGCGCGCTCGACCAACGCCTCGGGCCTCGACACGATCAGCGGCACGGTGGCCGTCGTGCAGAGCCTGGAGGGAATGCCGTGGATCGTCAACCCGCTGGACACGAACTCCCGCGGCCTGTCGCTGATCGCGGATGATTCGTTCCTCATCCCACCGCAGACGGACTCCCCGCTCTACGACGTGGTGCCGCCTGCCGCCCAGCCGTACATCTTCGCGGCGTCGGGATCGCTCGCGATCCCCGTCGGCGTGGCCAGCGGCCGGCAGTTCCCCGCCGAGAACAGCACCAACGTCACGCACCTCCTGGTGTTCCGCCGTCCGGTGCTCCAGAACGGCGCGCCGAACCCGCGAGCGGTCCCGCAGGTCGGCCAGCGCGTCAACACGCCGAGCAACCAGGATCCCACGCAGGTCTGCGACATCACGTGGACGGTCGCCAACGCGCAGCCTCCGGGCTCGCTGCCGCCGTGGGATGCCATCGTGGATTGCGTCACCATCGTCCGCGGCACGGATTCGAACACCTTCGGCTGCATCTTCGGCGACACAGGGAAGTCGGCCATCGGTCCGGTGGGCTACGTAGGCAACAACTACGCGCCGCCGCACATCTACCGCTGCCGCACGGCGCTGACCCTCACCAAGGGCACCGACGCCATCAGCGAGACCAGCGACACGCCCTTCCGCCGCAACCCGTCCTGCTCGGCCACCGGCGCCGGCTGCGGCGAGAACGCAGCAGACGGCACCGTCCGCAACTGCTTCGAAGCGCAGTCCGGCCCCTACTGCTCGGATTCGGACTGCTGCAACTCGGTGTGCGCCATCGACCCCACCTGCTGCAACACCGTCTGGGACCAGGGCTGCGCCGACCAGGCCGCCATCACCTGCGTCACCTGCGGCAACAGCGCCGCCAGCTGCTACGTCGAGCACGGAACGCCCGCCTGCGAGAACCTCGACTGCTGCACCCGGGTCTGCGCGCTGGACCCCACCTGCTGCCAGACGGCATGGGACGCCGGATGCGCAAGCCTCGCCATCGACAACTGCCTGGTGTGCGGCAGCGATTCCACCGGTGCGTGCGACGAGGTCCACGACCTGCCCTACTGCAGCGACGAAGACTGCTGCTCGAAGGTCTGCGCGATCAACACGTACTGCTGCACCGTGAGCTGGGACTCCAGCTGCGTGCAGACCGCCGATGCCGCCTGCTCGAGCTGCGGCAACATCAATGCCGGCCCGTGCTGCATTGCGCACGGCAGCCCGTACTGCAATGACGGCAAGTGCTGCGCTGCCGTCTGCGCGCTCGACCCGTTCTGCTGCGAATCCGCGTGGGACCTCAGCTGCACCCAGGTGGCGCAGGTGACGACCGCATGCAGCACCCAGAACTGCGTGTGCGGCGGCCAGGTACCCCCCGGCGGCGAGATCAGCTGCTTCACCGTCCACACGGAAGGCGGATGCACCGACTCCCTCTGCTGCCAGACGGTCTGCCTGCGTGACCCGTATTGCTGCTACGTGAGCTGGGACCAGTCCTGCGTGAACGTGGCCAACGACCTGTGCAGCACCGAGCCCGGGTGCATCGATCCCAACACCTCGCTCCCGGTGAACGGGAGCTGCTTCGTGGCGCACACGACGCCCGGCTGCGACAAGCCGGGCTGCTGCAGCACGGTCTGCGCCGACCCGACCTACGCGTACTGCTGCCAGGTGTCGTGGGACGCCGCATGCGCCATCCAGGCCAGCGATGTCTGCGAAGCCTGTGGCGATCCGCTCTCGGGCAGCTGCTTCCAGGCCCATTCCGTGGCCAACTGCGCCGACGGCACGTGCTGCACCAGCGTCTGCAACGTGGACCCGTTCTGCTGCCAGGACGTCTGGGACGGCGTATGCGTGGAGAGCGCACTGAGCCTCTGCCAGCCGCCCATCAACTCGTGCGGCGACACCACGCGCAGCTGCTGGATCCCGAACTACCAGCCGGGCTGCGGCGACCAGACCTGCTGCCGGAGCATCTGCACGAACATCGACCCGTTCTGCTGCGAAGCCCGCTGGGATGCCGTCTGCGCCCGCGAGGCAAGCTTCATCTGCGTTCCCGACTTCGTCGTGACCATCGGCCGCGAAGGCTGCCTGATCGCGCACTCCACGGCGGGCTGCGCCAACGTCGACTGCTCCCGTGCCGTCTGCAGCGTGGACCCCTCCTGCTGCACCACCGCGTGGGACCAGGGCTGCGTGTCGGTCGCCACCGCGGTCTGCGCCGCACCGGAATCGTGCCCGGCGGTCGGTGACTGCTTCATCGCCCACCAGAGCCCCGGTTGCAAGGACTCGTCCTGCTGCAACGGCGTGTGCAACGCCGACCCCTCGTGCTGCCAGGGCGAATGGGATGCAACCTGCGTCACGCTGGCCCGCACGCTCTGCAAGGTGCCCGCCGGCAGCGACTGGAACTGCCCGTGCAGCGGCGGCTGCTTCGAGAAGCACGACAACGGCGGTTGCAACGACGGCTCCTGCTGCGCCATCGTGTGCAACCTGAGCCCCTCCTGCTGCGACGCGGAGTGGGACAACTCCTGCGTCTCGCTCGCGCGCGACTACTGCTGCGGCAGCATCGGCTGCGGCTCGGGCTGCAACAAGCCGTGCCTGGTCCCGCACGAAGAGCCCTACTGCGCCGATCCGTACTGCTGCGATGCCGTCTGCCGCGCCGACCCGCTCTGCTGCAGCGCCTCGTGGGATGCCCTGTGCGCCGCCGGCGCGCTCGACCGCTGCGGCAGTTCCTGCGGCCTGCAGGAAGCGGGCGACTGCTTCGTGGAGCATGATCTTCCGGGCTGCCGCAACGGCAACTGCTGTGCGGCGGTCTGCGCCATCGATTCCGCCTGCTGCACCATCGCCTGGGACGTCAACTGCGTGGCGCTCACCGACGACCCCGCCGTGCGCGCCAAGTGCGTGATGCCGGTCTGCGGCGATGCCGATGCCGGCGACCCCTGCACGCCGCACGACAGCCAGGCCTCGAGCAATGCCGCATGCTGCACCCAGGTGTGCGCCCAGGACAACTACTGCTGCGACACGCAGTGGGATTCCACCTGCGTGGACCTGGCCCGCGGCTTCCCCGTCTGCGGCTGCTCCTTCGAGTGCGGTGATGCCTGCGCCGGCAACTGCTGCCGCGCCCACGACAACGGCGCCTGCGATGACCCCGCCTGCTGCGAACTGATCTGCGCCTCCGACAGCTACTGCTGCGACACCCTCTGGGACAGCGTCTGCGCCTCCAACGCGCGCAGCACCTGCACCGCCAAGGACGAGGCCTGCCCGGTACCGCCCTGCGGCAGCGATCTCCTGCCGAGCTGCTGCGTGGTAAGTCCGCTCCCCAACTGCTCGGACGAGGGCTGCTGCACCCGCATCTGCGCCAATGACCCGTTCTGCTGCCAGTCCGCCTGGGACAGCGCATGCGTCCAGTCCGCGGCCAACGAGCCCGGCTGCGGCTGCGATGGCCCCACCTGCGGCGGTTCCGGGACGGGCAGCTGCTTCCAGGTGCATGCCACGCCGTTCTGCAACGAGGCCGGCTGCTGCCAGACGGTGTGCGCCTACGACGAGGCGTGCTGCACCACCGGCTGGGACGCCGACTGCGTCTCCATCGCCAACTTCTTCTGCGGCAGCGGCTTCACCGGCATGGTGGACGCCTTCCGTGGTGGCCCGCTCGGCGAGACGCGCGGACGCGTCCAGCCGCCCGCCGGCTGGATCCCGCCGCGCCAGCGCGCGGACATGCGCGAGCCGAAGGAACTTCCGCCGTCGGTGGCGCTGCCCAAGCGTCCTGCGACGCCCGTGACGGACGTCCCCCGCTCCGACGGCATCGAGGTCAAGCCCGGCAAGGGTTCGGCCGCGACGCCGGTGCCCGGTGGCAAGTCCACCTTCGCTCCGACGCCCGGCAAGTCCGTCGGCGGCAAGTGACCGCACCGTCGACCGCGCTCCCTACCTGAAGTCGCGGGACTGCTTCGGGATCGCACCGCCGGCGAGCGCTGCCAGTTCGCCGCCCAGGTCCGTCATCCGCCGCACCACCAGGTGCGTCACGCCGGAGCGGTGCTCCACGGTGCCTTCGGCAAGGACCGCCATGGCGCCGCGCGCGATGCGTCGGATGCGTTCGTAGGTCTTCGGGCGGATGATCAGGTTGGCGATGCCCGATTCGTCCTCCAGCGTCATGAAGACGATGCCCGACGCGGTGGACGGCCGCTGCCTACAGAGCACCAGGCCGGCCACGGAGGCCGCGGGCCGTGGCGCGACGCCCTCACCGATGGCACGCAGTGCTGCGCACGGCACCGCGCCACGCCGCGCGAGCGATTCGCGCAGGAAGCGGATCGGATGGTCCCGCAGCGACAGACCGGCACCCGCGTAGTCGGCGGCCACCGACTGGAGCGGTGGCACCGCCGGCAACGGCTGTGGCGACATGTCGAAGAGCGTGGCGCCCTGCTCCGCGGCCTCGTCGAGCACCGGTGCATCACCGTCGCGCAGCGCGCGTACCTGCCACAGTGCTTGCTGCCGCGGCACGCCCATGGCCGCGAACGCATCGGCCGCGGCCAGGCGCCGCAGCGCGTGCAAGCTGCAGCCGGAGGCGCGCCAGATGGCTTCCACGGAGGCGAACGTGCCGTGCGCGCGCGCGGCGTCCACCACCGCGCGGCCGTCCTCCTCGCGCAGGCCGGACACCATGCGCAGGCCCAGGCGCAGCGCGGGGCTGGCCGCATCCTCGAGCGAGCAATCCCATGCACTGCGCAGGACATCCACCGGACGAACTTCCACGCCGTGCTCGCGCGCGTCGCGCACGAGCTGCGCCGGCGCGTAGAAGCCCATCGGCTGGCTGTTGAGGAGCGCCGCCGTGAACGCCGCGGGATGGTGGCGCTTGAGCCACGCGGACACATAGACCAGCATCGCGAAGCTGGCCGCGTGGCTCTCCGGGAATCCGTAGCCGGAGAAGCCCTGGATCTGCCCGAACACCTGCTCCGCGAAGCGCTGGCCGTAGCCGCGCGCACGCATGCCGCCGATGAGCTTCTCGCCGAAGCGCGCGATCTGGTTGCCCGAGCGCTTCCACGCGGCGATGGCGCGCCGCAATTGGTCCGCCTCGCCCGGCGTGAAGCCCGCGGCCACCACGGCCAGCGCCATCGCCTGCTCCTGGAAGAGCGGCACGCCGAGCGTCTTCCCGAGGACGGCGCGGATGGCCTCGTTGGGGTATTCCGTGGGCTCCGTGCCGTCGCGGCGCCGCAGGTACGGATGCACCATGTCGCCCTGGATGGGGCCCGGGCGGACGATGGCCACCTCGATGACCAGGTCGTAGAAGCAGCGCGGCCGCAGGCGCGGCAGCATGCTCATCTGCGCGCGGCTCTCGATCTGGAAGACGCCCACCGTGTCCGCGCGCGAGACCATGGCGTAGGTCTCCGCGTCCTCCGGCGGAACGGTGCGGTATGCGAGGGCGCCGCGGATGGAACCCTCCGCTCCCCGCGGCCAGCCCGGCGAAGGATGCGCGTTGCCGAGGTCGATCGCCTTGCGGATGGCCGTCAGCATGCCGAGGGCCAGGATGTCCATCTTGAGCATGCCCATCGCCTCGGCGTCGTCCTTGTCCCATTCGACGATGGTGCGCGCGTCCATGCGGGCATTGCGCACCGGCACCAGCTCGCAGAGCGGGCCATCGGTGACGATGAACCCGCCCACGTGCTGGGAGAGGTGGCGCGGGAAGCCCTCCAGTTCCTTGGCGGTGCACAGGACGGCCTCGATCAGTGCGGCGCGCGCGCGGGATGCGGCATCGGTGCCCGCCGGTGAATCCGCCATGCGCTCGGCCACGGCCTGCGCCTCCGCGGGATCCACGCCGAGCGCCTTCGCCGCCTCGCGCACCGCGCTGCGGCCGCGGAAGCAGATCACCTCCGCGCAGAGCGCCGCGCGCGAGCGGCCCCAGGTGCGGTAGATGAACTGGATCACCTCCTCGCGGCGCTCGTGCTCGAAGTCCACGTCGATGTCCGGCGGCTCGTCGCGTTCGCGGCTGATGAAGCGCTCGAACAGCATGTCGCTGCGCGTGGGGTCCACCGCGGTGATCCCCAGGCAGAAGCAGACCGCGCTGTTGGCCGCCGCACCGCGCCCCTGGCAGAGGATGCCCTGCCCGCGCGCGAACGCCACCACGGCGTGCACGGTGAGGAAGTAGCAGGGGTAGTCGAGGTCGCGGATGATGGAGAGCTCGTGCTCGAGGAGCGTGCGCACCTTCGCCGGCACACCGCCCGCCGCGGCCGGCCAGCGCTCCGCGGCGCCCTGCTCCACCAGCGCGCGCAGGTGGTCGATGGGCGCGACGCCCGGCGGCGACACCTCTCGCGGATAGCGATAGCGGAGCATGGACATCGAGAAGCCCACGCAGCGCGCCGCCACGTGCGCAGCGCGGGCGATGGCCGCGGCGCGCACTGCCTCGGGCACGTCGGGGAACACGGCGCGCATGCCGTCGGCACCCACCAGGTGGCGCGCGTCGTCCGGCATGAGCCGCGGGCCGGCCCATGCGCAGCCGTGCGCCGCGTCCACGGCGTGCGTGCGTTCGAAGCCACGGAGCTCCTCCACCGTGCGGCCGGCGCGGATGGACGTGAGCACGTCCTGCAGGGGCTGGCGCGTGCGCACGTGGCAGCGCGGATCGTTGCTCGCCACCAGCGGAATGCCGGTCTCCTGCGCAAGCCATTCAAGCTGCAGGAGCCGCAGCGCATCGTCCGGCCCGGAGCGGCGCACGAATCCGAGGGAAAGCCGGTCGCCGTCGAACACCGTCCGGAGCCACCGGAGCGATTCCAGGAAGCGCACATGCATGGCGCCGTAGCCATCGGGCGGCATCACGATCGCCTGCACGCCGGGCAACGCGAAGGGTGCAAGCGGCCGGTCCGCGCCGGGCACGCGCGCGCCGCCCTCGCCGGGCTCGCCGCTGCCGAGCGACTGAACGCTGGCATCCAGGAGATCGTGGAGCCACAGGTGGCACGTGGAGGAATTGCGCGCGGATTCGCGCGTCTCGATGCCGGCCTCCACGGCGTGCGCATTGGCATCGACGTCGAGCGTCCAGCCCGCGCGGCGCTTGCCAAGCGTGAGCAACCGGCAGAGCCGTGCGTAGCCATCCACGGATTCGGCCAGGAGGACCAGTTCCAGGTGCGTGGGCTCGCCGTCGAGGCCCAGCGCAAACGTGCAGCGCGTGCCAACCACCAGCTGCACGCCGTGCTCCTTGGCAGCCACGTGCGCGCGGACCACGCCCGCCATCGTGTGCCGGTCGGCGATGGCCACGGCCGGCATGCCCAGCTGCGCCGCACGCGCAACGATTTCCTCGGGGTGGCTCGCACCCTCGAGGAAGGAGAAGTTGCTCATGGCGGCGAGCTCGGAGAATGACGCAATTGCAGGCATGGGAGCGCAGGGTGCCGGTTTCGTACGGTATCTGTTAGGATACCGCCCCGCGCACGGAATTCCGCCCCGTTCTGCCGCCTACGCTGCCGACGGCGGCTGTCCGCTGCCGACCCCACCATGAAGATCGCCCTCCCGCGCGCCCACGTCACTGCCCTCGCACTCCTGCTGCTTGCCGCTGCACCCACCGCGCGTGCAATGCCGGCGCCCGTGCAGGCAGCGCCTGACAACGTGTACGCACCTGCCGCCGCACCTGCCCAGGCAACGCCGCCCGCCACCACGCCTTCACCGGCGGCATCCACGCCGGCCGATGCGAAGACCACGCCGCAACTCGAGATCGCGGTGCCGCCCGATCGCACCATGCCGGTCGATGCGGTCCTCCTGCGCAACGGCAAGGAAGTTCCCGGCGACCTGCGCTACGTGATGCTCTACGAAGGCACGCTCTACCTCTTCAGCAGCCAGGGCACGCTCGACCTCTTCCGCGCCGACCCCGCCAACTTCGCCGCGCAGCAGGGCGGCGCGTGCGGACGCATGGGGCCGCTCGGCGGGCTCGGCGATGCGCGTCGCTACGCGATCGAGGACAGCATGCTGTTCTTCTTCGCGTCCGAGGACTGCATGCGCACGTTCCGCACCAAGCCGAAGCTCTACATGGAGCCGCAGGACGAGCTCCCGGCAGGCACGCCCGAGCAGCAGGCGCAGGGACTGGCGGCGGTCGATCGCTGGATCGCGTGGGCGGGCGGGAAGCAGGCCGTCCGCGAGTCCGAGGCATTCCGCCACGTGGCGACGCGCCGCGTGGGCATGGGCACCGCGGAGTGGGACATCACGGAAACGCTTGAAATCACGGGGCCGCACTCGATGCACCGCGTGGACCTCTGGAACAAGGTGGGCGGCACCAACGCGGACGTGCGCCGCTACGAGATCATCGCCACCCCGGAGGGCGCCACCATCGGCGGCAACACCGGGAAGGCCACGGCGCTGGTGGACACCCGGCGCGTGTCGTTCGAGCGCACCTTGAACCGGCAGCCGTACGCCATCATGCGCGCGCGCTACCGCCCCGAGGCCGGCTTCCTGGCCATCAAGACAGGTGAAGGCAAGATCGGCGACGCCGACTGCGACTACGTGCTGACCTGGTTCGACGGCGACGCCACGTACCTGTCCATCGAGAAGTCCACGGGACGGCTGGTGCAGCAGGGCTTCGTGGGCCGCGACGAGGAATCGCGCAACACGTCGCTGACGCTCGATGCCGTGACCTACGCCGGACCGGAGGCGCTGCGCCTGCCGACGCAGTGGGTCATCTCGCGCACCGGCGAGAAGGATGGGTTCAAGACCCCGGCCGCGACGATCACGGTCGTGCGGAAGGCGCCGGAGCCGGCGGTGCAGCCGCAGGCGCCGGAGCGGCCGAGGCGGCCGGCGGCGTCGCCGACGGGAGAGCAGCCGGTGCCGAAGTCCCCGCCGATGCCGAACCCGGCGTCGAAGCCGTGATGCTCTGCCAGAACCGCGCGGTGTACTTGTAGCCATCGCGCGAACCGGGGATCGGCATGTACGAGGCGAAGTCGCCGCGGCCGGAGGCGCGGCGCTGGTAGACGGGGTCGTTCTCGATCCAGTCCTGCTGGGTCATCTCGCCGCGGCTCCACATCACCAGGTCCGCGCCGACGGCGCGCGCCGCATCGAGCGCGGACTCATCGGGCGTGCGGATCACGGATGCGGCGAACGTGGAGGTGCCGATCTCGCGCGCGGTGCCCTCGGCCGGCGCCTCGGTGATGATGCGTGCGGCCGGTACCGGCGCAAGCTTCTCACCGCGATAGGACTCGATGAACGGGTTCATCTGGCAGCCGGCAAGCGCCAGCGGCGCCAGGACGGCAAGGAGTGCAACGCGAAGCGCGGAAGAACGGTGCAGGCAGGAGATGTCCATCCGGGCAGTCTACGGCTCCGCCGGCATCACCCTGCCCTCGCCCAGGCGGGCGCGCAGCTGGTCCACCAGTTCCCCGACCGCGCGCTCGGTGGCGGCGCGGTGGTCGTTGCCCGGAGCCGGGCCATCGGCAGCGGACGCCGCCGCGGCATCAGCGACCAACCCTGCGAGAAATGGCGTTCCGCCCGCGCATCGGCCCAGCCGGACGGCGGTGAGCTCGATGCGCTCGATGCCCTCGCCGCGCTCGTGGTCGCCCAGGTGCATGCGCTCGATGCGCGGCGCAAGCAGCCTCCAGAGGTGCTGCGGATCGCGCGTGGGCGCGCCGAAGTGCATGGTGCCGCAGATCGGCGCCAGCCGCGCGCGCTCCACGCGCACCGAGAGCGCGCGCACGCCGCGGCTGCGTGCATCGAGCACCGCGCACAGCGCCTCCACCGCGTGGATGCAGGCGCGGTCGACGGCCTCGCGTTGTGCGCAGGGCGAGGCAAAGACGAATTCGCCCACCACGGGCGACGGCGGGACGATGGCACGGAATGGCCACGGCAAGCGCCCTGCTGCCATGGCCAAGCGCTCGCCGGGCATGGGACCGTAGCGATCGGCAAGTGCGGCGCGCGCAATGGCCACCAGCTCGCCGATGCGCGTCACGTTCACCTCGTGGAGCGCGGTGCACGTGGCGGGCGGCAGGCGCAGGCATTCGATGGGCAGTGCGTCGATGCGCGCGTCGGACGCCCCGGCACGTGCTGCCATGAATCGCTCCGTGCCCATGTCCGGCCGCAATGCCATGCCGCCTTGCGCGCCCATGGCTGCTCCCATCGCCTGCAACACGGCCGGCCCGCTCGCGCCGGCGCTGCCCACCGCATGGGCAATGCCGCGCCGCGCCAGGCCGCGCGAGATGCGCGATTCCAGCCGCCGCGCCCCGCCATTCACGCGCAGGCAGCCGCTGGCATCGAGCAGCACAAGCGGCGGCGCGGCGTCCGCTGGATCCCAGGGCTCCACGTGGACGCGCGGCGTGAAGCGCAGGCACCACTCGCCCATGCGCCCAAGCGTGCGCGCCGAGTGCGGCCATCCGGGCAGCACGATCGCAATGAACCATGGAACGACGGCAGGAGGCATGGCACGGCTCCATGGCGGCTCACGCCGCGCGATCCCCGTGACGGCCGGGGTGATCGGGATGGCTCGGATGCACAGGTTCACGCAGATGACTCGCGGAATCGACCGGATGCGCATCGACCTGGCACGCATCGATCTCGTGCGACACTTCTTCGTGCAGCACCCGCAGTTCCTCGGCGCGACGCGACTCGCGCTCGGCGGCACACCGTGCCGCACGCACGCTGCGGCGATGCGATGCCGCACGCACGGGCGCCGGCGCCATGTCGACGCCCTGCCACTGCCAGCTCGGCGCTGCACGCACTCCGTCGGCCAACGCCTCCACGTGGGCAGCGGCGCCCTTGGCACGTTCGAGCGTCACTTTCCACGCAGGATCGGCGGGAATCCGCGCCGCCAGCGGGTGGAACACGCGCAGCCACGGCACGCGCTCCGCGATGCTGCCTTCCACGCTCCATCGCGTGCTGCACGCACTCAGTACGCGGCGACGCGCGCCCGGGCTGCGTTCGGCGCCGCGGAGCGTGCAGAGGAGCACCGACTGCGCCGCCAGTTGCAGACGCCGCGTGGCAGGAAGGTCCAGGCCACGCCCATCGGCGAACACCGCGCACACGCCGGGACATCGCACCGCCTGCTCGATGGCCCAGAGCCGCGCGCCGGCATCGTGCGCAGGAACATCGACCAGGAGCGCGCGGTCATGCAAGCGCGCATCGGGCCACGTGCGTGCGATGGGCGCGCCGAACATCCCGACGATGCCCGCACGCATGCCGCGCACCAGCTCACCGGGCGCGGGCCACGCATCGCGCCCGACCCACACCACGTGCCGATGCGCGCCCGGGTGATGGCGAACGTCATGGAGCAGCGCGTTCCACGCAAGCTGCACCAGCACCGCACGCACGTCGTCCGGACGGCCCCACCACTCATGCAGGCCGGTACGCGGGATGCCGCCGCCGAGCGCGGCATCGATGGCAGGCCAGCCGGTCGGCACATGGCGCACGGAGTCGAACGATGCTGGCGACGGAACGATCGCTGCATCGACCGCCGAAGCCGAGCCCGGGTTCACGCCGTCATGGCCCGCAGCCATGCGACCTTCGATGGCAACGATCCGCTCCGCCAGCGCTGCGCGCAGGGCACGGAGTCGGTCGTTCGAGTCTGGAGGGAGGGAGTAGCCCATGGTGATGTTTGGTGTTTGTTAGGATACCATCGGCACGCGGCGCTTGTCCCCTGAAGTCCTCGCGCGCAAATGCATAGGCTGCGAACCTTGGAACACCCCATGCGATACCCCACTGCCCTCGCCCTCCTGACCGCCGCCCTCCTCGCCGGTGCCGCCCACGCCGCACCCCAGGCCCCGACCGCCGATCCGTCGACGCCGGCTGCCACTGCTGCTGCCGCCGACGCCGCCGCCCCCACCGACCCCAACACGCCGCCGCCGGTGCACCCCGACAACCTCCCGCCGGCGCCCGAGCATGACAACGGCGAGACGCTCTGGCCGCAGCTGGCCGTGGTCGACAACATTGCCTACACCGTCTACACGCCGCAGTTCCAGACGATCAGCGGCACCCGCGCCACCGCGCGTGCGGCATTCAGCATGACGAAGTCGGGCGGCAGCCCGGTCTACGGTGCGGTCTTCTTCACGGCCGAGCTCGACAACGACCTGGCCGCGGGCCTGGTGGAAGTCTCCGACATGCTGGTGCAGCAGGCGAAGCTCTCGAGCGGCGCCGACGGCACCGGCACCGCGGCGGAACTGCAGAAGATCCTGATGGGCGCCAACTTCACCATCGAGCGCTCCGTGGTCCTCGAGAACATGCAGGTGGCCAAGGACCTGGCCGCCGCGCGCGCCAACCTGAACAACACGCCGCCCACGATCCGCGTCATCGGGCATGCGGCGGTGCTGCTCCTCCTCGACGGCCGCCCCGTCCTCCGCGAGGTGGGCGAAGGCGTGGGCATTGCGCAGAACACGCCATCGCTGCTGGCCTTCGAGAAGGCAACGCGCACGTGGTTCACGCGCGTCGGTACCGACACGTGGCTCCATTCGAGCCGCTACACCGGGCCGTACATCGCCGGCAAGAAGCCCTCGGACGCCGCACTCAAGGCCATCCAGGCCGCGCTCCCGGCCATCCATCCCGATGCATCGACCATGCCCGCCCCGCCCGCCGGCAAGGAGCCGGAGGTGGTGGTGAGCACCACGCCGATGTGCCTCATCAGCATCAACGGCCAGGCGGAACTGGTGCAGGTGGCAGACGGCCTCTTCGCCGTCGGCAACGCCAACTGCGACCTCTTCACCACCACGGCCGACAACGCATGGTGGCTGCTCTCCTCCGGCCGCTGGTTCACCACCACCGACATGATGAACGGGCCGTGGACCTACGCGAAGCCGAGCGCGCTTCCCGCCGCGTTCGCCCAGATCGATCCGAAGGGAAGCTGGGGCAACGTGCTCGCGGCCGTGCCCGGAACCTCCGCCGCCACCGATGCGCTCTACCAGCAGACCGTGCCGCACGTGGCCACGCTTGACCGCACCAAGGCCAAGGCGAAGGTCAGCACCTTCGGCGGCCCGGCGCGCTTCAAGGCGATCGACGGCACCAAGCTCCAGTACGCCACCAACGCGAGCTCGCCGATGATCCTCTGCGAGGGCTCGTACTACCTCTGCCAGGATGCGGCGTGGTTCGTTGCTTCCGCCGCGAACGGCCCGTGGGCGCTCTGCGACAAGGTGCCGGCCGCCATCTACACGATGCCGCCGAGCTGCCCGCTCTACGGCGTGACCTTCGTCCAGGTCTACAACGCAACGCCGGAAGCGGTGACCTTCGGCTTCACCGCCGGCTACATGAACAGCTATGAGAACAACGGCGTGGTGAGCTACGGCACCGGCTACGCGTACCCGGGCGTCACCGGCCAGCGCGACCTGGTGCTCGGCGACAACCCCGACGTCACCGACGACGATACGTGGGACACCTACGGCGGCTACCCCAACACCTACGGCTACTGGCCCAACTACGGCTACACCGGCTGGGGCTACTACGGCTACCCGGGCTGGGGCGAGTACAGCCTCTGGTGCGCGCCCTACTGGGCTGGCGCCGGATGGTGGGGCGAGGCACGCGCCTACGGCGTGGGCTACGCGCTCGGCATGGGCTACGGCGATGCATGGCGCTGGGGCTACCACCCGTGGGGCTGGCGCGACGGCAACGGCTGGTGGAACAACCACTGGAGCGGCGCGTACCGCCGCGGCTGGGACACGGCCGCAACCGGCTACAACCGCGCCGGCGCCGCAGGTGACATCACGCGCATGAAGAACGCTCCCGGCAATGCCGTGGCGGCGTCGATGGCTGCGAACGGTGCCGGCGATGCAGCGAAGGCTGCGACCGGCACGGGCGGCAACGGCCTCTGGCACCATGCCGGAGGTGTGACGGACGATGTGTCCGCTGCGCGCAACGGCCAGGTGATGCAGCAGCGCGGTGCGCAGACGTACGCGCGCACCGCCGAAGGCTGGCAGCGTGCCGCAGGCAGCCAGGATGTCGCGGCTGGCGGACAGGCCAACGCCATGGCCCCGCGCGCCAACGACGGTTCATGGCGTGACGGCGCAGGTGCGGCACAGCAGGGCACGGGCGTCGGCAACTTCCAGGAGCGCGACGGCTCGGCGAACGCCACCGCCACGGCTCGTGGGTCCGACATGAACGATTTCCGTCCCGACCAGAACCACAACTTCGATGGCAGCCCCCGCGGCGCCTTTGCACGCGGCGAGACCAACTACGCCGACCGTGACGAGGCCATCCAGGGAACCACCGGCGGACGGAACCCGTCCACCTACCAGCGCGGTGGCAGCTGGAACGGCAGCGGCTGGACCCGCAACGACCAGGCGGACAACGCGGGTCAGCGCTACCAGCGCAACGACCAGGAGGGTCAGCAGCGCTTCAGCCAGAACTCCGGTTGGCAGGAGGGCGGCGAGTCGCGTCCCACCAACAACTACCAGCGCGGCTACGAAGGCTGGTCAAACGGCAACCACGGCTACGGCGAGTACAGCGGCTACACCGGCGCCCGCGGCCTGGTGAGCGGCTACAACGGCGCGGGCTTCGACAACGAGGCGCGCCCCGCCAGCAGCGGCTACACCGGCGGGCTCTTCGCCAACGGGGAGCGTCCGGCCACCAGCGGCTACACCGGCGGCGGCAACAGCATGAACTTCAGCATGTGGGGCTACGGCATGGCCGGCGGCGCCATGCCGCACTACACCTGGATGGGCATGGGCATGTACCCCTACTACGGCGGGTACGGCGGCTACTACGGTGGCTACTACGGCGGCTACCGCGGTGGCATGATGCGCATGGGCGCGATGCGCGGTGGCATGGGTGGCATGCGCGGCGGGATGCGCGGCGGCGGCGGACGTCGCTGAGCGCGCTGGACGATGACGACTCCACGCGGGGCGTTGGCAGGGCCGGCGCCCCGCGTGTGTTTTTGCGGGTTGCGATACCCGACTCAGGGTGCGAGCAGGTCAGCCGTGGCATCGGCCACGCCGGCGCAACCGGCAAGGGCAAGCGTCACATCCAGCTCCTGCTTGAGGATCCCGAGCACGCGCTCGATGCCCTGCTCTCCCGCGGTGGCCAGGCCCCACAGCACCGGGCGACCGATGCAGACCGCCTGGGCGCCGAGCGCGAGCGCACGCAGGACGTCGGTGCCGCGGCGCACGCCGCCATCGACGAGGATCGGCACGCGCCCGCCCACCGCCTCGACGCAGTGCGGCAGCACCTCGACCGTGGCCGGCGAACCGTCGAGCTGGCGGCCGCCATGGTTGGAGACCAGGATGCCCTTGGCGCCAAGCTCCACGCCGCGCTTGGCGTCCTCCGGCCGGCAGACGCCCTTCAGGATCACCGGAAGCGGCGTGGAATCACGCAGCCACTCGAAGTCCTTCCATGTGAGGCTCGCATCGATGGTCCACGAGAGCGCCTCCTGGATGCCGCTGCCGGTGTGGCCGGTGGGCCCGCCCGGGCGCTCCAGGTGAACGATGCGCAGGCCCTCCGGCACGCGGAAGTGGTTGCGGATGTCGCGCTCGCGGATGCCCCAGACGGGCGTGTCCACGGTGAGCACCAGTGCATCGCAGCCAGCGGCCTGCGCGCGCTGCGCGAGGGCACGCACCATGCCGCGGTCGCGGCCGATGTACATCTGCATCCAGGTGCGCGCCGCCGGGTCCACGGCGGTGGCGACAGTGCGGATGTCCTCGATGGTGGTGGTCGAGAGGCTCGAGACGATCATCGGCACGCCGGCGCGGGCGCTGGCACGGGCGGTGGCCAGCTCGCCGTCCGGGTGCGCCATCTTCTGGAGCGCGGTGGGCGCCACGCAGAGCGGCATGGCGGCGGGGCCGCCGAGGACGGTGGCGGCGGTGGTGCGCGCGGAGACGTCGCGCATCACGCGGTACCAGATCCGCAGGCGTTCCCACGCGGCGCGGTTCTCGCGCAGGGTGGTCTCTGCCCAGGCGCCGCTGCGGTAATAGTCGCGGGGCATCGCCGGGAGCACTTCCAGCGCGTGGCGCTCGAAATCGTCGAGGTTGAGGAACGTGGCGAGGTCGGTGGTCATGGGGAGGGAAACGCCAGCGCGGCGGAGCGGCGGCCGCGAGAAGAGGCGATGGATCCTACCCTGTGCACATGCAGATCCTCCCGGCACGCGCGACGGTGGTACTGACGGAGATCGTCGCCATTGCGGCGACTGCGGCAGTGGTGGTGGCATGCCAGCGCGAGCCCGCGCCCTCGCCCGCGGTTGCACAACCTGCACCATCCACGTTCGTGCCCAGCGTGGCGGCGGAACCCGACGCCCCGCCCGCCGGCGCCTACGGCGAATGCGATCCCACGCCCGACGGCATCGGCCGCACCTACTTCGGCCGCGAGATCGCAGCCTTCATGACGCACCAGGGCATCCAGTGGCTCGAGCGAGATTCGCGCGAGGCCGAGGAACGCACCAGCGCCCTGCTCGACGCGCTCGACCTGCATCCGGGCATGTGCGTGGCGGACATCGGCGCGGGCAGCGGGCGCCTGACCGTGCCCATGGCGCGGCGCGTGGCACCCGGCATCGCCTACGGCACGGACATCCAGCCGGAGATGCTCGCGTTCCTGGAGGCGCGCGCCCGCAAGGAGGGCCTGCCGAACCTCAAGGGAATCCTCGGCGACACCGACGACGTCATGCTGCCGGCGGGCACGGTGGACGTGGTGCTGCTGGTCGACGCGTACCACGAGTTCGACCGCCCGTGGGAGATGATGCGATCCATCGTGCGGGCGCTGAAGCCGGGCGGGCGCGTGGCGCTGGTGGAGTTCCGCGCGGAGGATTCCGCGGTCCCCATCAAGGCGCTCCACAAGATGTCCGAGGCCCAGGCGCGACGAGAGCTGGAGGCCGCCGGTCTTTCATGGATCGGCACCGATGCGCGCCTGCCGTGGCAGCATCTGCTGTGGTTCCGGAAGTAGCTCGGCCCGATTGCATCCGATGGAATTCGTCGAACCCCAGCCAACTGGGGGAAGCGTTCCCCTGTTGCTTTCGCTGCCGCAACGGAACACTACTCCCCTTGTCGTCGGATGAGGCGCCTCGCCACGGATCCCACGGATCCACGGCACGGCACCACTGCCGACGTCCATCACGGGCTGCGACCGTCGCTGCCCGGGAGATGGAACGGAGGATTCGCAAAGGGAGATCGACATGAAGCATTTCATCACGCTTGCAGCAGTTTCGCTCGTCACCGCATCGGCTGCCGATGCGGCCATCATCACGCTCGACTTCGAGGGCATCGGCAACCAGGTCGCCGTTGGCAACTTCTACGACGGGGGGCTCGGCGTCAATTACGGCGTGGAATTCGTCGGCAACGCGCTCGGAATCGTGGCAGCCGAGGCAGGCGGAACCGGCAATTTCACCAACGCACCCAGCATGCCCGGCATCCTGTTCTGGCTCGATGGCCCGGCCACGATCATGAACGTCGCCGCCGGATTCACCGACGGATTCGCCACCTACTACAGCAGCATCGACCAGCCCGGATCGATCAGCATCTACGACGGCCTCAACGGCACCGGCAACCTGCTGGCGAGCCTGAACCTGGTCGCGCTGGGCAGCCAGGGCACCGCAAACGCCGCGTACGACACGTGGGCACTCATCGGCACCTCGTTCGAGGGCACGGGCAAGTCGGTGGTGTTCGGCGGCACCGCCAACTACATCGGCTTCGACAACGTCACGTTCGGCAGCAACATCCCGGCTCCGGGCGCCCTGGCGCTCATCGCCGCGGCTGGCTTCGCGACGCGCCGCCGTCGGGCCTGAGGTCCACGTTCCGCGCGCGCAACGGCGCGCAGCGGGACCACGCACGCACGCCCACCGGTTCGCCGGCGGGCGTGCTGCGTTTTTCTGCTTGAGCAGCCAGCCTCAGGCCAGCAGCGCCGGCACCACGTCGCCCTTGACGTCGGTGAGGCGGTAGTCGCGGCCCTGCGAGCGGTAGGTGAGCCGCTTGTGGTCGAGCCCCAGGAGGTGGAGGAGCGTGGCGTGCAGGTCGTGCACCTCGACCGGGTTCTCGACGATGTTGTACGAGTAGTCGTCGGTCTTGCCGTAGCTGATGCCGGGCTTCACGCCGCCACCGGCCATCCACACCGTGAAGCAGCGGGGATGGTGGTCGCGGCCGTAGTTGTCGCGCGTGAGCTGGCCCTGGCTGTAGACGGTGCGGCCGAACTCGCCGGCCCAGAGCACCAGCGTGTCATCGAGCAGCCCGCGCTGCTTCAGGTCGGTGACGAGCGCCGCCTGCGCGCGGTCCACGGCGGCGGCCTGCTGCGTGATCTCGCCCGGCAGGTTCCCGTGCTGGTCCCAGCCGCGCATGTAGAGCTGGATGAAGCGCACGTCGCGCTCGGCCAGGCGGCGCGCCAGCAGGCAGTTGGCGGCGCAGCTGCCGGGCTTGTGGACGTCGGGGCCGTACATCTCGAGCGTGGCGGCGCTCTCGGTGCTGAAATCGGTGAGTTCGGGCACCGACATCTGCATGCGGTAGGCCATCTCGTGCTGCGCGATGCGGGTGCGCGTCTCGGTGTCCAGGCTCTCGGCGAATTCCTCCTCGTTGAGGCGGGTCACCAGGTCGAGCATGCGGCGCCGGTCCTCGCGGGTGACGCCGTCGGGATCGCGCAGGTGGAGCACCGCGTCGCGCCCGGCGCGGAGGCGGCAGCCCTGGTGCTCGCTCGGCAGGAAGCCGCTTCCCCAGAAGCGCGCGCTCAGGGCCTGCATGTTGCCGGCGCCCTGCGTGATCATCACCACGAAGGACGGCAGGTTGGCGTTCATGCTTCCGAGGCCGTAGCTCATCCAGCTGCCGAAGCAGGCACGGCCCGGCTGCTCGGTGCCGGTCTGGAAGAAGGTGATGCCGGGCTCGTGGTTGATGGCCTGGGTGTGCATCGAGTGCACGAAGCAGAGGTCCTTCGCCACGCGGCCCGTGTGCGGGATGAGCTCGGACAGCATGATGCCGTCCTCGTTGTTGGCGTAGCGGTCGAAGCGGAACTTGCTGGGCGCCACCGGGAAGCGGGTCTGGCCGCTCGTCATGGTGGTGATGCGCTGGCCGTTGCGGATGGAATCCGGCAGGTCCTCGTTGAAGCGCGCCATCAGCTGCGGCTTGTGGTCGTAGAGGTCGAGCTGGCTGGGCGCGCCCTCCATGTGGAGGTAGATGACGCGCTTGGCCTTGGGCGCAAAATGCGGGCCGGCAAGCTGCGGCACGGCGGCCGCGCCGGCCACGGCCTGCGCTGCGACGTCCGCCGAGGCGCGTCGGCCAAGGAGACCGGCAAGCGCCGTGGAACCGAGCCCCGCGCCGATGGTGGACGCCGCCATCCCGAAGAACCGCCGACGCGTCATGTTGAGGAGGTACTCCTCGAGCGCGTCGGCGTGCGGGGTCATGGGGCGCTTGGGGTTCATGGGTCGGTGGTTGCCGGGGTGGCGGCGGGGGCTGCCAAGACTATGCCACCAGTGGTGGCGCGGGACAGGTTCAATCCTTCACGATGACGCGGTCACTCGACATGAGCGCGTTGCAGAGCATGGTCCAGGAGGCCAGTTCCGGGGCCGGGATGTCCTGCGGCACCGGCGATTCGCCCACGGCCAGCATCTTCCGGGCGTCGGCAGCGCCGGACTCGCTGCCCCAGCGGGCGCGTTCGGCGGCCAGTGCCTCGGCGAGCTCGCCGATGACGTGGTCGTCCGCCACGTGGCCAGTGGTGCGCATCCAGAGGCGCGCCAGGCGTGCGCGTTCGTCGCCCGGATCGCGGATCGTGCGCTCGGCGGCGGCGCGAGCGGCCTCCACCAGCTGCGGGTCGTTCCAGAGCACCAGCGCCTGGAGCGGCGTGTTGGTGGCAAAGCGGCGCACCGCGCAGAACTCGCGCGTGGGTGCGTCGAAGACCAGCATGGAGGGCGGCGGTGAGGCACGCTTCCAGTACGTGTAGAGGCTGCGGCGCCAGAGGTCCTCGCCCTGCCCTTGGTCGTAGGCCTTGGTGTTGCTCGTGGGCATGCTGGTCTCCTGCCAGAGGCCGGCAGGCTGGTACGGCTTCACGCTCGGGCCGCCGAGCTTCTCCTTCAGGAGCCCGCCCACGTAGAGGGCCTGGTCGCGGATCTGTTCGGCACCGAGGCGCTGACGCGGGAACCACGCCAGCATGCGGTCATCCGGATCGTTGGCCGCGATCTCCGGACGCACGCGCGAGGACTGGCGATACGTCGCGCTCGTCACGATCTGCCGCACCAGACGCTGCACGTCCCAGCCGTGCTCGCGGAAGTCGACCGCCATCCAGTCGAGGAGCTCGATGTGCGTGGGCCACTCGCCCTGCAGGCCGAAGTCTTCCGAGGTGCGCACCAGCCCGCGGCCGAAGAACTGCTCCCAGAAGCGGTTCACCACCACGCGCGCCGTGAGCGGGTTGGCCGGGCTGACGAGCCACTGCGCCAGGCCCAGGCGATTGGCCGGGGCGTCCGCGGGCAGCGCGCCGAGCGCCTTCGGCACCGCCCGCGTCACCGGGCGGTCCTTGTCGGGCTGGTCGTAGACGCCGCGCTTCATGACGAACGTCTCCACCGGCATGGCGCGTTCCTGCATCACCATGGTGCGCGGCTGCATGGCCAGGAGGTCGGTGCGCTCCTTCTCCGCGCGGGCATATGCCTCGGCGCGCGCCTTGTAGGAGGGGGACTGCGTCTCTCGCCAGGCGCCGAGCGCGGCGTCGACCACCGCGGGACGCACCGTGCCATCGGGCAGCGCGAGCGCGAAGGCACCGCGCGAGATGTCGGCGTCGCGCGGCAACTGGCGGTGATAGAAGGCGCCGTTGCCGCCGGTGTTCACCACCTTGCAGACGAGGAAGTTCTGCCCGGCCTGGAGCGGCACGCGCACGCGCAGCTGGTCGGGCGCGGCGGAGCGGTCGATGCGCGCTTCCGCGATCCGTGTGCCGTTCGCGTAGACCTGGATGCCGTCGTCGGAACCGAGGGAGATCTCCACCTCACCGGCCAGCGGGCTACAGATCTCGCGCGCGACGAACTCCGCGTCGACGCCCTGCGCAAGGCCAACGACCTGGCCCTCGAGCACGCCCGGCGCGAAGCGCCACTTGAACGTGCCGTTCTCCTTCGAGCCGAAGTCCTTGGCCAGCTGGAGCGATGCCTCCGACTCCGGGCCGAACACCGTGTCGTAGCCCTGCGCACCGGACGAGATCGGGAACGGTCCCGTGATGTACCAGTTGCCCGTGGCGCTGGGCATGGCAGCCAGCATGGCGTCCGGCACCGTGCCCGCGTGGATGCGCACGCGGCCGAAGACGTGCTGTGCGTAGGGAGATTTCGTCACCAGGCGCACGCGCAATTCCGTCCCACCCGGGAACCCGAACGGCTCCGAGGAGACGAAGAGCGCCGCGCGGCCGCCCGGCTCGTTGTGCGCATTCACCGCCCACACGCGACTGTCGCGCTGCAGCGCGTTCGTCACGCGGTAATCGCCGTCGGCCTGCTCGACGTCCGCCCACGCCCATGCCAGCGGCACGGTCATGCGCTTGGTCGGGTCGGCCACCGAGACAGCTTCCACCTCGATGGCATCGAGCACGGCGTTGCCATTGCCCGAACGCCCCACGCGGCCGCCCGGGAGCGACGGATCGGCCAGCGCCTCGAGCGCCACCGCGCGCAGGTCGACGGCATCCGTGCGGTAGACGAGGAGTTCCTCGTCGTTTGCGGGGTTCTCGCCGGAGGCAAGCACGCTGCCGTCGGGCTGGAGCATCAGCGTGGCCTTGCCGGCGCTCTCGGCCGACACGAACTGCAGCGCTGCCCAGCGGATGCCCTCGGCGCGCATGCGCGTGCGGAACGCCTCGAACTGCGCGCGCTCGCCGTCGTCCATCGCATCGCGCGCGGCGCGGGCGTCCTCGGCGGCCTTCGTCAGGATCGACATCTGCGCGGCATGCTCGGCCGTCGGCACCTCGAGCGCCGGCTCGTAGGCGCGGTTCGGGTCCTGCGTCTGGCTGTAGATGCCGGGCTGCTCGTTCGAGTTGAAGAAGGCCAGCAGCGAGTAGAAGTCCTCCTGCGTGACGGGGTCGAACTTGTGGTCATGGCAGCGCGCGCAGCCGAGCGTCAGGCCAAGGAACGCGGATCCCACGGTGGACGTGCGGTCCACGGCATACTCCAGCAGGTATTCCGCGTCGATCGCCCCGCCCTCGTCGCTCGTCACGTGCGCGCGGTTGAAGCCGCTCGCCGTCTTCTGGTCCACGGTGGCGTTCGGGATCAGGTCGCCCGCCACCTGCTCCACCACGAAGCGGTCATAGGGCATGTTGTCGCGGAAGGCCTTGAGCACCCAGTCGCGCCAGAGCCACATCTGCCGGCCGTTGTCCTGGTGAATGCCGCAGGTGTCGGCGTAACGCGCCACGTCGAGCCACGGCACGGACATCCGCTCCGCGTAGCGCGCGCGGTAGGGATCCTGCGTGAGGAGGCGGTCCACCAGCTGCTCGTACGCGTCGGCGCGCTCGTCGGCGAGGAACGACGCGGTCTCCTCGGGGCTCGGCGGCAGGCCGGTGAGATCCAGGTACACGCGGCGGCAGAGCGTGGCGCGGTCGGCCTCGGTGCCGAGGGCGATGCCGGCGCGCTCGAGCGGCGCCTGCACGAAGCGGTCTATCGGCGTGCGCGCCCACGATGCGTTGCGCACCGCGGGCAGCGCGGGCTGCGACGGCGGCACGAACGACCAGTGCTGCTCGTAGTTGGCGCCCTCGGCGATCCACTGGCGCAGGATGGCGCGCTCCGACTCGGAGACGGCGTGCTTGCCGCTGTCGGGCGGCGGCATCACCTTGCCGGGACTGGTGGCGGTGATCCGCTGCACCAGGAGCGACTGGTCGGGCCGGAACGGGACGATGGCGGCGCCGTCCTTGCGCGCGGCGGTGGCGGCATCGAAGGAGTCGAGCCGGAGGCCGGCCTGCTGCTTGGCGCGGTCGGGCCCATGGCAGAGGTAGCAGCGGTCGGAGAGGATCGGGCGGACGTCGCGGCCGAAGCGGATGGGCTCGGAGGCGCGGACGGCGAGCGATGCCACGGACTGGGCGGCCGCCCCGGGCTCGGCGGATGCCAGCGCCACCGACTGCGGCCCCACCGGTCGGCCCCCGTCAGAACCCGGAAACACCACCGCCGCGGCAACGGCCAAGCCGATGCCGACAGCAACCGCGGCGGGAATCACGCGCCAGGCGGACATGCCGGGAATACCGGGCGTGGCCGACTCGGTTGCTCAAAAACAGATGATGGCCCGCCCGGACGTCCGGTCCGAACCCTGCCTCACCGGCTCTCGGTCTCGAGGTACGTGTACCCCGACAACCCGGCCTCGTAGGCCTTCAGGAGGCCCTGGCTCTCGGCGACGGTCATCTGCTTGTTGACCACGGCCTTCTCGCACTCGCGGCGGACCTCGGAGAAGAGCCGCGCGAGGTCGTAGTGGACATAGCTGAGGACGTCGCGCACGGCGTCGCCCTCGATGACCTCGTCGATCCACCACTCGCCCTGGTCGTCGATCTTGACGTGGGCCACGTGGGTGTCGCCGAACAGGTTGTGCAGGTCGCCGAGCGTCTCCTGGTAGGCGCCCACCAGGAAGCCGCCGATCAGGTACTCCTCGCCCTCGTCGAAGTCGTGCAGCTCGATCCACTTCTTGACGTCGTGGTCGTCCACGAAGCGGTCGATCTTGCCGTCGGAGTCGCAGGTGAGGTCGGCGATGGTGGCCTTGCGCGTGGGACGCTCGCCCAGGCGATGGATCGGCGCGATCGGGAAGAGCTGGTTGATGGCCCAGACGTCGGGCATGCTCTGGAAGATCGACAGGTTGCAGAAGTACGTGTCGCTGAGCGCGCTCTCGAGGTCGCCGAGCTCCTCGGGCGGACGGCTCATCGAGCGGGCGATGTCGCGGATCTTGGCGCACGACGCCCAGAAGATGCTGTCGACCAGCGCACGGTGCTCCAGGCTCATCAGGCCCACGCTGAAGAGGCGCAGGGCCTCGTCGCGGTCCTCGAGGAGGTCGTTGTAGTTCTCCACCAGGCGGCGTTCGCTGATGGTCTTGTAGACGTCGTAGATGTCCACGAGCGGACGCGGCAGCTCGGTCTCGCCGGCGGGCGGCGCGGGCAGCTTTTCCGGGGCCACGTAGCGGTCGAGGCGGTTGGCGCCGAGCACGTCGAACACCAGCACGCTCTGCTGCGCCACCATGGCGCGGCCGGACTCGCTGACGATGGTCGGGTGGGTGACACCTTCCTCGTCGCAGACCGTCATGATCTTGTAGACGACGTTGGAGGCGTACTCCTGCAGCGTGTAGTTCATCGAGAACTCGAAGCTGGTCTGGCTTCCGTCGTAGTCGATGCCCAGGCCGCCGCCGATGTCGAGGTACTTCATCCCGGCGCCGGCCTTGGCCAGCTGCGTGTAGACGCGCGCGAGCTCGTTGATGCCCTGGTTCACCTGGCGGATGTCGTGGATCTGGCTGCCCATGTGGCAATGCAGGAGCTGCAGGCAGTCCTCCATGCCCTTGGAACGGAGGATCGAGAGCACCTCGAGCACCTCGTTCATGCTGAGGCCGAACTTGGCCTTCAGGCCGCTCGAATGGCGCCAGCGGCCGGCACCCTGCGCGGCGAGGTTGACGCGCACGCCGATGGTCGGGCGCACGCCGTGCTGCTCGTAGAAGCGCAGGATGAGCTTGAGCTCGGTGATGTTCTCGATGACCGGGATGATGTTGCGGCCGAGCTTCTTGGCGAGCGCGGTGAACTCGATGTAGCGCTCCTCCTTGAAGCCGTTGCAGATGATGAGGCGGTCCGGCGTGTCGCTCGTCATGCCCATGACGGCGAGGAGCTCGGGCTTGCTGCCGGCCTCGAGGCCGAAGCCGAGGGCCTTGCCCGCGTCGCGGACTTCCTCGACGACGCGGCGCTGCTGGTTCACCTTGATGGGGAACACGCCCTGGTAGGTGCCGTGGTAGCCGTGCTCGAGGATGGCGCCGCGGAACGCGTCGGCGATGTCGGTGAGGCGCTGCTTGAGGAGGTCGCTGAAGTGGAGGAGCACCGGCGTACGGAAGCCGCGCTCGCGCATGCCCGCGACCACTTCGTAGAGATCGACCTCGACGGCCGGGTTGCGCGTGGGGCGCACCACCACGTGACCGGCGGCGTTGACGTCGAAGAAGCCCTTGCCCCAGTTGCGGATCGAATACAGCGAAGCGGACTCCTCCACGCTCCATCCGAGTTCGGTCGCCGCGCGTGCGGGACGCGGGCGGCTTGCGGGAGCGGTGGACGAGGATTCGGTGAGTGTGTCTGCCATCGATGGAAGGGCGCGCGGGCAAGTCACCGCCGCCAAGGAGCGAATGATAGGAAAGTCGCACCCCCGCACAAGGAAAATCGCCGCGAGTTCCTCCGCCGCCCCGCCGGGCCGGCAGCAGGAGGTTCAACCGGGCCGCGTGTCGGTCGCGCCGGAGCGCAGGCTGCGCGTGATGGCCACCTCGTGGACCCGCACGCTGAGGCGGTCGAGCGCCTCCTTGGCCTGCTGGAACGCGTTGGCGTCCACCGCCCGCGCATCGTGCTCTGCGGCCGCAATATGGCCCTTCAGGGCCATGATGGAGGTTTCCATCTCTGCCAGGTAGGCCGGTTCCAGTTCATCCCGGACCCGCGCCAAGGCGTCGGAGATCCATTTGAGGTCCAGCCGGGCATTGGCCACCAGGTCAACCACCCGGTGCCGCTGCATGTCCTCCCGGGCGTGGGCGAAGCTCTCCGCCTCCATCCGGTCCACGTCCGCGGGGGTCAGGCCGTAGGTGGGCACCACCTGGATGGACGCCCGGCGGCCGCTGCGGCGCTCGGCGGCGGTCACCGAGAGGACCCCGTTCTCGTCCACGAGGAACTCGACCTCGATCTGCGGGATGCCGGCCGGCATGGGCGGAATGCCCCGGAGGTCGAAGCGGGCGATCGACCGGCAGTCGGCCACCAGCTCGCGTTCGCCCTGCAGCACGTGGAAGCCCACGTTCACCTGGCCGTCGACGGAGGTGGAGAACATCTCGGTGGCGCGCGTCGGAATGCTCGAATTCCGCATGACAAGCTTGGCCACGGCGCCACCCACGGTCTCGATGCCCAGGGAAAGCGGCACCACGTCCACCAGGAGGAGGTCCCTGCGCGCGCCGGCGAGCACCGATGCCTGGACGGCCGCGCCGAGCGCGACCACCTGGTCCGGGTCCAGGGCCGCGTACGGCTCCATGCCGAAGAACGCGCCCACGGCGGCGCGCACCGCGGGAATCCGCGTGCTGCCACCCACCAGGACTACGCGATCGATCTCCGGATTGCCCGCATCGCGCATGGCGCGACGGCAGGCGGCGATGGTTCGTTCGATGAGCGGGGCCGCCAGCTGTTCGAGGTCGGCGCGCGTGAGCGTCCGGCGGTAGTCGCGGCCGGTGCCGAGGGATACTTCGAGCGTGGTGGATTCCGCGGCACTGAGCGCGATCTTGGCGCGCTCGGCGAATGTGCGCAGCGCCTGGCGCGCAGCGGGCGGGAACTCGAGCGCGGTGCCGAACTGCGCGCGGATCTCGCCGGTGACGAGGGCGATGATCGCCTCGTCGAGATCGTCACCGCCGAGGCGCGTGTCGCCGGCAGTCGAGAGCACCTGGAAGAACTCGCCGTCATCGGGGCCGCCCGGCACAAGCTGCAGGACCGAGACGTCGAACGTGCCGCCGCCGAAGTCGTAGACCGCGATGGTCTCCATGGCCGTGCGCCGCTTGCGCGAGGCGCCGATGCCGTAGGCAAGCGCGGCCGCGGTGGGTTCGTTCACGATGCGCACGGCGTCGAGCCCGGCGAGCCGGACCGCGTCGCGCGTGGCTTGGCGCTGGGCATCGTCGAAGTATGCGGGCACCGTGACGACCACGCGTCGCACCGGGCAGCCGAGGCTTGCTTCGGCGATGGTGCGGAGTTCGCGCAGCACCGACGCCGCCACTTCCTGCGGAGTCACCAGCGCGCCGCCGACGGCGAAGGCCGCCAACCCGCGCGGGCCCTCAGCCACGGCGTACGGCAATCCCTCGGCCAGCGCCCTGCTCTCCGCGAACCCGCGGCCCATGAATCGCTTGGCGCTATGGACGGTGTCGACGGGATGCTCCACCGCGTGGGAGCGCGCCTCATGGCCCACCACCGGGGCCTGGCCCGACACGTACCGCACCACGGACGGCAGCAGCGCGCGCCCCGCGGCATCCGTCAGCACGCGCGGACCCGCCGCATCGCAGACGGCGACGAGCGAGTTGGTGGTGCCAAGGTCGATGCCGACGATCGGGTCGGCGGGCGTGGACGCGTCCATCGCGCGGATGCTATCGGCGTGGCCGCCGGTCACGGCTTGATCTGCGTGCCGGCATCCGGCAGGCGCTGCATGAACCGTTCGAAGCGTCGCTGCGCGGCCTTGGAAAGGACTTCGGCAAGCTGCACGACGGCCTCGTTGGGACCCTGGATATTGAAGTTGCGATTCTTCTCCCCGTTGCTGACGGTGATCTCCGCGAGCGGAACTTCGGCGGTGTGGAGCGCAGGGTCCTCCGCGGTGAGCCACTTGGCGGCGTCCACGATCGCCCGCACGCGCGTGGCCTCCTCCGGCGTGAGCGCCCCGTTCCACTCGAACTGCCGGTCGAAGGCCTTCATGCCGCCGCCGTAGGAGAGGGTGCCGTCGACGGAGACGCGGAAGTTCTCGTACTGCCGCGTATCGGCGCGGCAATACCACAGCTGCAGCCCCAGTCCACCGGTGGGCGATGCCGGGTCGTTCGGTACCGCGATCGGGGCCGAGACGCACGCGGATGCGCAGAGCGCGAGCATGCCGAGGAGCGCGCGGAGGGCGAAGGCGGCCGGGTACTTCATGGTGGGTTCCTGTGATTCCTCATCGCACGCGCAGCGGCGCGGTGCGGGCGCGGATCTCGCGGTACGCGGCGTACGGGTCGGGTCCGAAGTCGTAGCGCTCGGGCATCAGGTCCTCGGGACGGAAATCGGGCATCCAGCTGAGGAGCGCCAGCAGTCGGATCAGGCGCGCCACCGCGGCGTCCGTGGGCTCCGCGCCGGCAGCGCGCCGCACGTAGGTCCACGTGCGGCCTTCGGCCCGGAGCGTGATGATGGCCAGTCGCTCGCCGCGCGCGGCGCGCATCAGGTCGGGGTTGGCGGGACCGTTCGCGTTGGACTCGTTGGTGAACCCGAACTGCGCGCACCGCGACCAGACCAGCTGGACCTGGTCCTCGTAGAGCCAGCGGGTACGTCCCGGGCGCGTCGACATGGTGATGAACGGGCTCACGTCCGAGTGGAGCGACCCGTCCGGCAGCAGGATGTACTTCGCCTGGTGGTCCTCGGCGGCCAGCTGCTCCGGGGCGCCGGGGCCAAGGAGCACGGTCACGTCGATCATGAAGTCGCGCGGGAACTGGCCGTCGGCGAGGGCGAGTGCCTCCGCCGGACGGACGGCCGCGGGCTCGACGGAAGCCACCCGGTCGTCCGGGGGCGTCTCCGCGCCATCGGCGGTGCCGGGCGCGGCACAGCCTGCAGGCAGCGTGGCGAGCACGGCGGCAAGCGCCATGGACTTCACCACGGCAGGCACGCGGTCGATCCTTCGGTTGCGCACGGCGGCCGTCACGGTCCGCGGAATGCTACCCTTCGTCCCTTCGCCATGCGCACCAGCGTCACGTGGATCAACGACTACCTCGATCGCCCCGCCACCGCGGAGGAGCAGGCTGACCTGCTCACTGCCGCCGGCCTCAACTTCGACGGCGGCGACGTCGCCGAGAACGGCGAGCGCTGGCAGGAGATCGAGACCACCTCGAACCGCGGCGACTGCCTGAGCCACGTGGGCCTCGCCCGCGAGCTCTGCGCCATGAGCGGCCGCACCCTGAAGGCGCCGGCGCCGGCCAACAAGGCCGATGGAAGCGCCGCCTCGAAGCACGTGGCCGTCACCAACGAGGACACCGCCGCGTGCCCGCGCTACACCGCGCGCGTGATCCGAGACGTGCGCGTCGGCCCGAGCCCCGAGTGGCTGCAGCGCCGCCTGCGCGCCATCGGCCAGATCCCGCGCAACAACCTGGTGGACTGCACCAACTTCGTCCTCTTCGAGCTCGGGCAGCCGACGCACGTCTTCGACCTCGACCGCCTGAAGGGCGCGCGCATCCAGGTCCGTCGCGCCAAGAAGGGCGAGCGTTTCCTCCCCATCGGCGAGGGTGCACCGGAAACCGAGCTCGCGGGCGGCGAACTGGTCATTGCCGACGCGGAACGCCCGGTGGCGATCGCCGGCGTCAAGGGCGGCGCACTCACCGCCGTCACCGACGTCACCACGAACGTCCTGATTGAGGCCGCCACCTTCGCACCGGCCGCCGTGCGCGCCGCAAGCCGCGGCCTGAAGATCGCGAGCGACTCGTCCTACCGCTTCGAGCGCGGCGTGCATCCCTCGGAGATCGATGCTGCGGCGGAGCGATTGGTGCAGCTGATTTTGGAAACCGCGGGCGGCACGCTCTGCGACGGCAGCGTGGAAGCGGGCGCGCCGCTGCCCTCCGCGCGGCGCGTCTCCGTGCGCCCGGCGCGCGTGCGCGCGATCCTCGGCACGGAGATCCCGCTGGAGGAGATCGTGCGCGCCCTGGAAACGCTCGGCTTCTCGCCGGTGGTCCGCGGCGACGCGGTCGACTGCTCGGTGCCGCCGCGCCGCCTCGACATCGAGCGCGAGATCGACATCGTGGAGGAGATCTGCCGCATCCACGGCCTCGACCGGATCCCGCTCAAGGAGAAGCTTGCCGTGCGCGTGGCGCCGGTGGAGCCGCAGGTGGCCGCGCCGCGAGCGGTGAAGGGGCTGCTCGTCGGCCTCGGGTTCGTGGAGAGCATCACGCACACGCTGGTCTCCGAGCGTCACGCGGCGCCGTTCTACCGCGCGGGCCGCGCGCAGCTGCGCGTCGGCGACGAGCGCGCCGGCGGCACGCCGGTGCTGCGCCCGTCGGTCATCCCGAGCCTCCTCGAGGTGCGACGCCGCAACGCGGACGCGGGGCTTGCCGAGCTGCGGCTCTTCGAGTTCGCCAGCGCGTTCGCGCTCCACGCGGACGGCTCGCACGACGAGCAGTCGCTCGTCACGCTCCTCAACGACAACCCCGCCGACGCGGACAACGCCATGCGCTGGATGCGCGGCGCGTGCGAACGCACCGTGCGGCTCCTGGCCGGCAACCACGTGAAGCTTGCGGTGAGCGCGGTCCCCGCCGCCACGCGCGCGCCGTGGTACTCCACCGAGGCCGCGTTGACGGTGGACGGCCGCCATGTCGGAAGCTGGGGGCTGCTCACGCCGGCAACCACCGCGGTGTTCGGCCTCGAGGGCACGTTTGCCGCGGCCGAGCTCCTGCTGCGCCCGCTCTACGCCGGCTTCCCGCCGGAAGCACGCGCCGAGGCGCTGCCCTCCTTCCCCGCCATCGAGCGCGACCTGAGCGCCATCCTGCCCGAGACCGCCACGTGGGCGGAAATCGAGGCGCTCGTCGCCGGGCTCACGCTCCCGTGCTTCGAGTCGCTTGGCTTCGTCGGCACCTACCGCGGCAAGCAGACCGGCGCCGGACGCAAGAGCGTCACCATGCGCCTGGTCTTCCGTGCCGCCGACCGCACCCTCAAGCGCGAGGATGCCGACGCTGCCATGAACACGCTCTCCGACGCACTGCGCACCCGCATGCAGGCCGAGATCCGCGCCTGACCCACGAACCCCGGAGCACCACGATGGCCTTCCGCACGCTGTCCGTCGAAGAGTTCTCCGACATGCTCGCCGCCAAGACGCCCACCCCGGGCGGTGGCGCCGTGGCAGCCGTCACCGCCTCGCACGCCGCGGCGCTCGGCGCGATGGTGCTCGAGTTCACGCTCGGCAAGCCGAAGTTCGCGGAGCACGAGGCAACGAACGCGTCGGCACTGGCACGGCTGCGCGAACTCCGGCACGAAGCGCTCGAACTCGCCGACCGCGACGCCGAGGCCTACGGTGCGCTCAACGCGCTCTGGAAGCTGCCGAAGGACGCACCCGCGCGGCTGACCGCATGGGACGCAGCCGTGGCCGCGGCGATCGACGCGCCGCAGGCGATCCTGGACCGTGCGGCCGAGATCGCAGTGACGTGCGTTGCGCTTGCGCCGCGCACCAACGCGAACCTGGCAAGCGACTTGGCCATCGCGGTCGACCTGGCACGCGTAGCCGCGCGCGCCGCCGCGCACAACGTGGAAGTCAACCTGCCCTCCGTGGCCGATGCCGCAGACCGCGACGCGCGCCGCGCCCGCATGGACCATGCGCTCCGCGAGGCCGGCGCCGGCGGGACTCACGGGGCGTGAGCGGAGTTGCGGAATCCGTGCTTGGGTTCGCCGTGCTCCTGGGGGCAGGCGCCGCGCTTGCCGGCAGCATGTACCTGGCCGGCATGTGGAACGACGTCATGCGTCCCTCGCGCCGCGGGCTTGGCTGGGCGCTCGGCCAGGGATTCGCCGCAAGCCCGGACGACCTGGGGCTGACGTTCACCGAACGCACGCACGAGTTCCCGGGATGCACGATGCCCGCGTGGTGGGTGGCCGGCCGCGCACCGGAGTCGGGCACGGCGGTCATCCTGCTGCACGGCCACGGCCGCTCGCGCTGGGATTCGCTGCGCCGCATCCAGCCCATTGCGGCAGGCGCCACGCTGGTGGTGGTGCCGGACCTCCGCGGCCACGGCGACGCCCCGGGGCGAACCACGCTCGCACGCCGCGAGCCGGAGGACGTGGCCATGCTGGTGGCCGCGATCGAGGCGGAGCACCCCGGCCTGCGCATCGTGATCGCCGGACACTCGCTGGGCGCAGTGGTGGCCATCCACGCCGCCGCACTGCGCGCCGAAGCGGGATCGCCCATCCATGCCGTCACCGCCTGGGGGCCGTACGACCGCGTTCGCACGCCATTCGAGGCACGCCTGCGCCTGCGCGGTCTTCCCGTGCGCCCGTTCAGCGACGCGATCCTCCGCCTGTGGTCCGCCCTCGATGGACCGGAACGCCCCACCACCGCGTCGGCAGCGCTCCTTCGGGACACCACCCTCGGGATCCATGCCGACACGCAGGACCCAGTGTCGCCCATGGAGGATGCCGAGCGCATCTCATCGGCGTGTGCCGGCAGCACCGTCGTCCGAACGGTCGGCGTGGCGCATGCCGACCTCGGTACCTGAGGCACGGTTCGTCGCAGCGGGACATCATGCCGCGTCGTGACGCAGCCCGCGGGGGAACGCCCCTCCTATGCAAGGCAAGGCGGAACTGCTATCACCCCGTGCATGAACATTGCCACCTCCAATGCGTTCAAGGGCCTGCAGGTCGCCGCGCTGACGCCGGCCGCACTCGATTTCAAGACCAAGGAACTCATCGCCCTCGCCTGCGGCGTCAGCCGACTCTGCGAGGGATGCGTGGTCCACCACGCCAAGGCAGCGCGGGCCGCGGGTGCCACGCTGGAGGAGATCCAGGACACGCTCGACGTGTGCACGATGATGGGCGGCGGGCCTGCAACGGTGTATGGGCACAAGGCGATCGAGGCTTGGAAGGCGGGGTGAGGCGGGCGCGCGACGCCGGACCCGCAGGGGACTGGCGCCGTCACCTTGCGGGGCGGGCGGTGAGGCGATGACGCGATTCTCCGTTCCACTCACGCCCGCTTACTGGCCCCGTCGCCTTGCGGGGCGGGCGGCATGGCGCCGCCACTGCCCCTCCGGCGAGGGGGCCAGACACCCGCTGCGCCAATGGCGTCGGTTCGGCAATGGCCTCACCGCCGCGCTTGAGTTTCATGTTGCGCGTGCATGCATGCTGCGCGAATCACACGTGTGCGAGCACCCGCAGCGAGCACGGGACCCCTGGCCCGAGGCGTCGACAAGCGCGAAGTCCGGCAGCAGGATTCCCGAATACTCCCGGGTGCCGCCCGGACGAGCGGTTGTCGTCGAGGCCGAGCGCAGCCGGGAGGAGCGAGGCCGTCCGCGGGACAGGGGTCCCGCGCGCAGCGGAGGGTGCGGTCGAACTTCGAACCGCCCGGACTGCGTCACAGGACGCGGGTGACCTTTGAACTGCCCCGCCCGCCTA
>Ga0114979_10000238_pt1 | contig 36847 bp, 34 predicted proteins | sample S_140625_EF_Meta_FD_87315 | JGI IMG/M metagenome (GOLD analysis project Ga0114979, IMG submission 87315) | Freshwater microbial communities from Lake Simoncouche, Canada to study carbon cycling - S_140625_EF_MetaG | ecosystem: Environmental > Aquatic > Freshwater > Lake | place: Lake...
ATGATAACAAAAAAATATATTTTTTATTATTTTTAGCGCGTAAATCTCTCAATAATTAGCCACGTGAGCTTACCATATTTATTTAAAATATTGACATCATATAAGATAACAATATTTTATTTCCTATTTATATAAATATTCTTGAGAGAATAAATAGATATTTTTCTCAAATATCAAAATAAAAATTAAATTTAGTTTCTGATTATGTCATATTTTAATACAAATCTATTTATTTTTACACCATTATGTATAATGTTCATCGTTGCAAGTGTTTCTGGATGAACATATGAGAGATTGTTTGACAATAATGTTTTACAGTTATATATTATATTAGAATATATTTTCATTACGTTTTGATTACCATAAGCAATTTGATCATTTACTCCATTTCTCCACCGAGGATCGCCTTGTTGTGGTATATATATTTCATTATCTTTTGGATATTCAAACTCAAATTTATCATAGATTTTTAGATCGACTCTCAAATACATAATTATATCATAATGTTTATTATTTGCTTCAATATATTTTTCAAATAAATTATAAACTCTGTTTTTATTTATAAAATGCCTAATCATAGAATCAATATTTGTTTCTGGTGCTGCTGAAAAAGAATACATATAATTATGTTCGTCTGTATTTATTTTATCATTTATATAGTCTAATGGTTTATAATTAGTAATAAATTCACGCAAATGAATTTCATCTGAGTTATCAGATGAGCAAAAAAAATCTACGCTATCATAATTACTTAAAGAATCAATAATATTAGCATAGCTAACCGAAGATAGATTTAATCTTCCATATATTAAAACAGCAACTTTCATAATATAGTAATTAATATTATTTAATATTATTTAATATTATTTAATATTATTTAATATTATTTAATATTATTTAATATTATTTAATAATCCATTCTTTATATTTTCTTTAATCTTCTATCGATCTCTCAAATATAAAATAAAAAACTATAAAATTTATATTTTATATTTTCTTGTAAGAGAGATTTATTCTGTTTCAACACACATCGTTGAACTTGGTGCTCCTTTTTTAGCACAACCTCTCATATGTGCAGACTTAGATTGCTGATTTTTCCCCGTAAATCCGCAAAACTCACATACAAATTTACTTGATGATAGTGCATATTTTGACGCCAAATATGATTCAAGACTAGGAATAGTAAAATCTTCAATTTGCTTCACTAATGTTTGAATAAACTCTTTTGCCATCTTAATTGTTTTATTCTTTTTTGAGAGAAAATTCTGATATTCTGCATTTATATGATCGGTGACCTCCTTAGATATTGTATTCATGTCCTCTTCTGAACAAGTGTCACTGTCTAATAATTTTAGCGTATTATGAAAAGCATCAATCACATCCACTGCTATTTTAATCTTTTCCGGGTCATTATTTGCACAATGAACATATACTAAGACATTACCATCATGAACATTAATCTCAAAATTATCTTTTGTTGTTATTGTCGTATTTTGTGAGAGAAATAATCCACAACATTTTTGTAATTCAATATCTCTCATAAATTTTTTAACCTCTTCTTGAATGACAGGTCTACTCCAATCCTTATTTTCTACTAAAATCTTCGGTTTATTATTTCTAATCAACATAATATCGCATGTTTCTTTTGTTTGTCCCACTGAATAAATTTCAGCACTTGGGTACATGTCTTTTAAAGTATTTAAAACCAAGTTCTCTGATAACTTGCCTTTATTACTAGAATTCTCAAATCTATTTAATAAATTATTAAGTTTATCATTTTGACTTGAGAGAATTTCTTTATTAGACCTCGATATTTCATTAATATTTAGTAACTTATTATCAAAAATATTCGTAAATTTATCTATTGCACTATCCACAATTGCACATTGTTGCTCCTTTAACTTAGCACGTAAAACCGGCTCCACCTTTTCCATCAGGCTTATTGACATACTTGTTTTTATTTCTTCGTTCATAGTTGTCTTTAACTCGGTCATATATTTTGAGAGATTAAATTGACTAACTTCCTGACTTCGTTCAAATTTAGTATTCATAGTTTTCAAATTATCTAAAATTTCTAATACTGTGCTATTTGTCAATGTTTTATTCATAGATTCTTGAAGAGTTTCCATTATATCTATAAATTTTAATAATGTAATTTCCACATCCATTTCAGGTCGTTGCTCGAAAAAAGAGAGAATCTTGCTATTGCTAATTGTAAACGGTTTCATAGTGCTATATAATATAGACTTATTACTTTAAATCATTTTCGCAATTTAAGTTCTTATTTAAATATTTGATTTGCGAAAATGATTTGTATAAAAATGCTCAAAAAGGAAAAATAAAACTTCACCATCTGACTTCATATTTTAAGCTTTCTTAGTTTTCTTGGCTTTCTTAGCTTTCTTAGCTTTCTTGGCTTGTTTGGCTTGTTTGGCTTTCTTAGTTTTCTTAACATTTAAAATTTGTTTAACTTTCTTAGTTTGTTCAATATTTTTATAATGACGTCCACGAGCAAGTATAGGCATAGGCATAGCCATAGGCATAGCCGTAGCCATAGGCATAGCCATAGCCATAGGCATAGCCGTAGCCATAGGCATAGACATAGGCATAGGCATAGAGCTCGGTCTAATACTACTTATTAATGTAGTGGGTGCTACACGCGTGCTGAACACTTCTACAGCAGCCTGCTCAAATAACTTATAAGGTGTTTTATGGTATTCAATAATATTGCTAAATGTATAACCTACTTCATTAATTTCTTCTTCACTAAAGCCATAATGAGTAATTAAATTATTCGCCAATTTATATATATTAGGATAATGCTCCATAAGTATATCATAAAATATTTTTACCAATATATGTAACTTTTCTAATCCATTTAACGATTCTTCATTTTCTAATTTAATATTAGGTGAGTATAAAAAACACATCAATGCAGATTTACAACATATAACATACATAGGATCCACATCCAAGAAGCTGCGACCTTCGAATCTGCGAGAACTCAGTTCATCTTTTTTCCGCGATTTTCTAGTAGCTTGAGTAAGTTCTCTCCTTTTACTTGCCTTAATAGTGTTACTTCTTGATCGTGCTTCAGATTTATTGTCTTTTCTACTTTTAAACATACCACCAATATAATCTCCTTCATCTCCTTCATCTTCTTCATCATCTTCATCTTCGTCATCATCGTCTAATATAGTTTTAGATAAAACGGTATCTTTTCCAATACGTTTACCTCTTCCCCCTGTTTCATAAGTATATATGTCATAACATAATAACTCTGGGCGAAGTAACACAAACCTCGATTTATGTATAACACTTATATATTGCGGGCATTTATAGATTCTAATATTATCAGAAACCAAAGCTATTTGTCTATTTATATATTGTGTTTGTTTAGTAAAAGCTTCTGGTTTTGTAAAAGGACCTGCTAAATCAGCTGGTATTACAGTCATAAAATTGTTAATTAAATCACTACCTCCAGCACTCATATGAGCAATTAATTGTCGTATACCAGTATCAGTTAAACCCGCTGTAATTGATTCAATAATTGAAGCTATGTCTGGCCTATAATTAGTAGAATCTATAATAATACGTCCGCGAATTGTTGCATCAAAAGTTCCAATATCTATCGAACCAGGACTTGGAGCAAAAACAGGAGCAAAAACAGGAATGAAGTCATCTGTTTGAATATCAATAACTCTTTGTTGTATACTTGAAAATCCAATCATACCAAGACAACATATACTTAATTTTATGAGTTCAATACTATCTAATATTATTTTTCCTATTTCAGCACCAATTTGATGTATTATATTTTCTATAATCATTTGATGAGTAATTCCCGGAATTCTATCTGCACCTACAAGCTCACATTTTTTTACTAATTGAGACAGATTCATTTCTTCAAATTCTGCAGAAGCAAGAGCAGGACTTGCACCAGCACTTGACATACCTAATAATTGCTGTATATTGGCTGGAACTTTCGCTTTTGACATCAATGATGCTACTCCTCGTGATCTCGATGTTTCTTTAAATATTTTGTTTTCTATGTAATAATAGCCTAATAGTGTAACAGTTACTGCCGGTGTTTTTACCCTTGCCGGTCCTGTATATACATACTTAATATTTTCAAGTGCAGTTTTTAGCTGAGTTAAATAATAAATATTTAACATATTATGACCTAATAAACTTTTATATATATCTCGAACATTTCTGCTTAATATATCTTTTATAGTTTCAATAGGCTTTATTTCATAATTTGACTCATAATAATAATAGGTCGCATGACCCGGTTTCACCTTTTTTCTTATACCCGTACATAAACATGGATGACCTAAAAATATTGCCCTATAAAATAATACACTGTCTACTGTAAGCAGAATCCCACTTTTTTGCTCAACGTGTGAATAAATAACTTGGTATAACACCCCTAATATATCACTCAATTCCTTAAATAGTAATAACTTTTTCCGGTCTTCGTCACTTGTTGACGCCTGATTTATTGCTTCATTTTTAACTTTATTACCTAATAGATATTTTTTAAAAGTATTTTTAATATGCTGCGGAGGGATATATCCATTAGGTGCTTCAATTGTATCCTGTAATATAATACCAGGAAACATATTTGCTCTAAATTTAAAATTATAGCTTGCTTTTTTTGTAACTGGATTAATTGTTGTAGCAGTAGCAATAAAAGAACCACTCGGTAATCCTAATCTTTCACATACGGCTGTTTCTATTATTAATATATGAGGTAAGTCTTTATAATTTTCCAACGGAGGCCAAAATTTATTATCTGAAATAGATGCTGATGCTGTATCTAACATACTCGCAACTGTGCTTGTAGTTGGCGGAATATTTGCCGGGTCCCCCGCAAATACAGTTGTCCCATAAGGACCAGTATCATAACCAACACTTTTATATTGATCTGAGTTTAATACTTGTGTCTCTACATTTCCGCCAGTAGTAGAATTTTTTAACAAATTAGGAAATATTAGCCAATCACGCCCATTTTGTTGTAATGTTGTCGATAAATTTGTTAATGGCAAGTTCCAAGGTACTGGAAATGGGGCAGGACCAAACTCACAATCAGTTTCTTTAAATTTTTCTAAATGCACGTTCTTCACTTGTGGTGCGACCAACCCATCTTTTTTAACATCGGCACTAAATACTTCACGCATCATATTAGTATCAATATTTGGAAGTAATGGTATTACTTGTATTGCTTTTGAACCAATTTGAACTCCCCCAGTAACAAGCCATGTTGAAATATAAATATTATTTAAATCACCCATAATCATATTGACTTGTGTTATTATATAAGAAATAGTTGGTGTAAGTTCTGGAAAATTAGGATAAGGAGGAGGAGCTGGAGGTAGAGATGGAAGTGGAGGAGGAAGAGACGGAGGTGGAGGAGGAAGAGACGGAGGTGGAGGAGGAAGTAGAGGTGGTGCTGGAGGTAAAAGAGCAGAAGATAAAGAATCAATTCCGCTCATATTATTTATTATATATTATATAAAATTATATAAAATTATATAATATTTGAGAGATTAGTATACACAATAATATAACTCTATTATAATATGGACAAACGCTTATATTTAGTTATTCCGTTTTTTGCTGTTAATGGTGTAGCTTTCTTTTTCCCAATTTCTAAAACAAGCGGACAACAAATATGGTTTAGACCCCCTCCCTATGTTTTTGCCATTGTGTGGCCAGTATTATTGTTATTAATCGGTTATTCGTGGTATTTAAGACCCGCACTTTCTTATTATTATGCATTTTTAACATTCCTTCTCTCTACTTGGTCTATCTTATGGGCTTATTCTAAGCTTTATTCGCTGTTTAACATTATATGCACAGTGTTTTTTACATTATACTTAATCTTTTTAAAATACTCTAAAAAATCCTCTTACTTATTAATACCTCTCTTTTTATGGTTGTCCTTTGCCAGTGTTCTCAACTTTTATAGTATTTAATTTAAAATAACTTTCTGTATTTAGGATATATTATATATATATATATATATAGTATAATATAAATATGAGTCGTTCAGTACCATCTAGTAGTCGCGCGGGTCCATCTAGTAGTCACAAGTATCAAAGTGATTTAACTTTAGATGAGTTAGCAGATATCTACTTTCCAGATCAACTACCTCAACCACCTCAACCACCTCAATCATCTAATTTAGGTGAGTTTGCAGATATGTATTTTCCACCTCAACCACATCAATCTAATTTACCACCTCAATCTAATTTAGGTGCTCAACTACCTGAACAAAATATACATGAGTTAGCAGCTAGTTTTCCAGATGCAGTAAGTGGAATATCAAGTGGAAGATCAAGTGGAAGATCAAGTGGAAGATCAAGTAGAAGATCAAGTAGAAGACAAAGTCGAGCTCCTACACCAACTGGCCAACCTAGAAGTTCAAGTCGAAATCGAAAATCTGTTGAGCCATTTTGGGCATCTGTACATTCTGCTGTAGGAATTAAAAGACCACCAGCAGGCCCATCACCAATAGGATCACCAAAAGAATCAGCAGGACCATCATCCGAAACTGCAAAAAAACAAAAGTCTAAGCCACAGCTTAGTGTAGAGGATGATGAATCATCAATTGATCTTACTTCATTAGCAGGAAAAATAGATCATTTAAGATCTTCTGCATTACCATACTACAAACACATATTGGAAGAATCAAAAAAAGCATATAGGGAAAACTTCTACATGCTCGGTAAGGCTGAATTAGATACTATAATAAATGATATATTAGAGCTCCCTGCTTATGAATTAGAAGCACAAGACATACGTCCACAAACACTGCAATCAGCTATGGAAAAAGAGATAAGAAAATATAGCTTAACTGTAAAGCAAATAGAAATAGCTCTTGTAATATATGAAGAAGAAGAAAAAGAAAGTGCTACAGATGAAACAAAAAAATATAGAAAAATAATTACAGAATTATTAGCATCAAATGAAGCCAAACGAAAAGATGTATTAAAACACTTATTTGGGCCACCTGGGCCACCTTACCCTTCACATCCTATTAATAATGCTATTGATGAACATCATACAGCCTTATTAACCGCAATAAGTATAGAAAGTAAAGAAGACATACGGGATTGGTGTAGTAGGGTGTTTGATGCACAAAATGAAGTTATTGCTCTTTTGGATCCTAGTAATTATAATATGTATAGAGCTTTAACAACACCTCTTTATTGCTATGCTAACTATTTAGCACCGGCACATCAGCGTCCCCAATATCTATCACTATTTGCGGGTGTATTTGAATATCAAGAAAACCATCCGGATTCTCTTGCTCATGTAATGATGAATGAATGTCATCACGTTATGAAAGAAATATCCCTACTTGTATTTAGAGCATTATATAATGATGGTATGTCAATATCTACATTTTATAGAGACGAGGAACCGGCTACGATTAAGACAGGATGTAGTAGAAACATTGGGGAGTTGTTTCCTGTTGGTGAAATTGGATGTGCACTTTGTAATACACCTCTATTTGTTTCTGCTGCTGATTTAACTAATATTGGTACAGCAAAATCTGCTTGTGATCATACTATTCCTATGGCGTCTGCCTTTTATTGTTTAAAGCGAGGTACGTTCATGTATAATCTCGTATATTTATGTAGCACATGTAATAAGGAGAAAACCGATAAAGGAATTATAGAATTGCTACATGATATATTTTTTGGTACGATAAAAGTGCCAGCTGGTAAGCAGAAAAAAATTATAAAAGCGAGTGATAAGACACAAGCTACATATACAACAGTTTTTAATAAATTGAAACCACACTTTGAACCTTTAGATAACTTCATAGAGCCTCTTATGACTTTAAAATCATCCTACGATCAGAATAAAGCACACAAATTAGCTACTATACAAAATCTTATTGCTCCAGTAACTGGTGCTGTGAGTTTAACGCAATTCCAGCACCAACTGCGAGCGCAAGATGCTAGCCGTGAAAGAATGTTGGGTATATTTACTAATCATTTTGCTGGGCTATTATCAGCAGAGGCGAGGAGGTTTAAGCTTAACATGCGATCATCAACATCAAAACCAGTTCTTGATCCAACAACATTAATACAAGGGGTTATTGAAGAATTAATTAAAAACATTAATCTTAGTAGAGGAGAAAATATAACAAAAACTGATATGATAGCTTATTTTGAGCTAATTGGCGAAATAGAATTTGATAAAGACAGTCAATTAATTCGAGTTAATGGAGACGAAATTGCTAATGCTGTGAGAAAGGAGGCTGATTTGAATGATGATAAGATTGTATCAGTTGATGAATTTAGAGCATTTTTAACTAATGAAGCAAAAAAAATCATAAAAAAAAATGGTGCTGCAAGTGAATATCTTCGAGGAGTACGTGTTAGTGTTGTGGATCCTACTCTTATGATTTCTGGTGGAGGCAGTCTCAATAAAGGTATTATTAGAAGAAAAAATAAATCTAAAATTACAAAAAAAGTTAACCATAGAAAAAATAAATCTAAAATTACAAAAAAATTAAACCATAGAAAAATTAAATCTCAAAAAAGTTACAGAAAACATACAAATAGATTAAGAAAACATAAATCATTTTTACCAAAACTTTAAAAAAGAAAATATAAAAAAGGAAATCTATATTATATTATAATTATTATTTTTCAATAAAATAATTATAATGTGAATATTAAAATTTTATTATTACCTTGTTATCATACCATCTTTACTAATATTCATAGTATTAGGATTATCATGAGCTATGTCAATAGTTATTGTGTTCATTATATTATAATGAACTATTTATTTATTTTTTAAATTAATAAATAAACAATATTAAACTTTATATTTTATAGATTTATTAGATTTTTTGGATTTATTAGATTTTTTGGATTTATTAGATTTTTTGGATTTATTGACTTTTTTAGATTTATTAACTTTTTTAGATTTATTAACTTTTTTAGATTTATGTTGGTTTCTTCGCATTGTTCTTATTTTTTTAACTCTTACTTTTCTCATAATCTTATTATTAAGACCCCCCGCCCCCGTCATTAATACATCAACTGGTGAAGGAACTGCTGAAGCAAATACTGATGGATCAAATACTGGTGGAGCAAATCCTGCGGCAACTGGTGAAGCAAATACTGGTGGAGCAAATCCTGCGGCAACTGGTGAAGCAAATACTGGTGGAGCAACTGGTGGAGCAAATCCTGCGGCAACTGGTGAAGCAAATCCTGCGGCAACTGGTGAAGCAAATCCTGCGGCAACTGGTGAAGCAAATCCTGATGGAGCAGCTGCTGGAGCAGCTGCTGGAGCAACTGGTGGAGCAACTGGTGGAGCAAATCCTGGTGGAGCAAATCCTGATGGAGCAGCTGCTGGAGCAACTTGTGAAGGAACATATTGTTCATCCATGTGCGTTATTATTAAAATGCGCGCTCCATCAGGATAAGGATAGTCAGAATACATTTTTTTTCCAAAAATTTGTTTAATTTTGTTTAACTCTTTTTTATATATATTACCTGTACTAGTAGTATCTATTTTAATAGGAATCAAACTGTACATAGTATTTGCGGGATGTGGTACTTTATCATGTTCACCAACTATTCTTTCTAATATTTGTTCAATTTGATATTTACTTTCACTTAAAAAAGTATGTATTATATCTGATGCCAAACGTAGTACCAAACATTTGTTACGTGTCATTATATTATTAAGATCTAAAAAACATTTAAGTACTTCTTCATATGACTTTTTTAATTTAGATTTACCCATATCATATAATGCTGGTGTTTCCCATTTATTAGGTATATTACCATTTTCCCAACCATTTTCCCAATTTACTATAAAAATATTCGCACCGCTTGAATATATATGTGTATGCTGTATAATTGCTTCAGTTGGATTTTGCGAATTAGGAGCATAATGTTTCATAACTCCATAAATACTACGCATCGTAGAATCGTTATTTGCTCTCTTTTTATTTAGAAGATATTCTAAATATGTATAACAATTACTGGGATTTTGAATATCTTCTAAAAGCCTTTCTTGCATTTGTTGTGGATATAAATTTACTGGTACTGAAGTATATTTATCACAATCTTTTTTAAATTCAAGCATCCTCTCTCTTTCTTCTTTTATTAGTACTTCTAACGCTTCTATTTCATCAGAAGATTTATATGTAAAATCTATAAATGTTTTTATTCTTAATAATAAAAATTGCGCACCAATATCATCACTATATGCCTCATCAGAAAGCAAATTATATAAATCTATAAGGACTTTTCTGACACTTTCAATCGTAGTTTTCAATAATCGTAAACGTCCGCGACCCATTATAGCACTCATAGTAAATTGAGCCGAATATTGACGAGCCACTTGAGCCGAATATTGACGAGCCACTATTTCTGCTATATTAACTTGACGCAAATATTTATCAAGTTTCAGTAATAATCTATGAATATTAGGTGATAGTTTATAATCAAAATCACTAGGATGTTTCATTGCAATAGTGTAAGCTAACGTTCTAGCTTCAGTTGCATTACTAGCCATCATAAAATGTTTTACTATTATAAAACATAATTGCTCTCTAGAATAAGCTATTAGACCTGTTTCTACTTGTGTTTGTTCTAAAAATGTTGCTAAACATGTTAATAATGATTTATTAGTTATTGTTAATAGCTTAAATGTACTAGCAATTATATAATTAAATTTGTTTTTATCAGCCAAGTCTAGATTATCAAAAATAAGTGAAAACATATTTGGCATTAATGGTCGAGCAGTAAAATCAGGAGGCTTATAATTAGGATCATATACGTTCCAATGAGTAAGAAAATCACGATGACTCACCACACGCGAGTTCATAATATTTACCTTATGATAACTATCTATCATATTAACAATTAATTGCGCAAAAATTGTAACAATATTACCTCCAGCAACTGTAAGAACCATATTAGAAGTATATTGTCCTACACCTGTAAATCCTTCACTGTCTTCATTACCACCACCATTTAAATAATTACAAAATATAGAAAAAAAGTACATAATATATGGATTAGTTTTACAAAATCTTAAAAATGCAAGACGCTCTAGTCTCTTGGCTTTTTTATCACTAGTTTCATCGTCTACCAACATTTCTAATTCTGTTATAATCTTATCTAATGTAAAATTAATACCATGTTTTAACATATTTTCAATATGTTCTTTTCCAAAAAGAGTATTTAAAGCATACGCGACTAAATCTATTAGTTCGCCTTTTCTTTTTTGAAAATCTGATATAGGTATTTCAGTTTCAGGCTCTACGAGTATAGGTATATCAGGATATGTATCTGCAATATCCATATTTATTTTATATATAACTATATAATAAAAATTGAATTTATAGACTTATAGCAATAATTTATAAGTAATAATTTATAAAGTAGAGAGATGGCATATTCAAGTGTTAGTAAATTTATTGATTATATTAATAGCATTAGCGTTAATGAAAAAATTATTATAAATGCTAACAATTCACGAGTTAAAAGCCTAATATGTAAACATAAACCTCAAATAACCATAAATGATTATATTAAGAGAATTTTCAAAAGCGAAATTATTGATGTACAAAATTATGATGCCATTATTTTACATACAGTAAACTTATTACATTATTTAAAAACAAAAGGAATATATTTAAATCCTTATTCCAGCCATAGAATTCTCTCTACACTAATAATGCTGTCAAGTAAAATAATTGAAGAATATCCACATTCAAATTGGTATTGGTCATTATTATGTGGAGTTAGCTTACAAGACATAAATATTATGGAGCGCTCAATGATGCACTTATTAGAACATAACTTACATATTGTAATTTCACAAAAACAAGCCTTAAATATTTATAAATCCATATATTAAAGTTCTTTAAGTCCTTTATATAATATATAATGTGTCATTTTTTCGGTTTTTAAAAGGGTGAAATTTTTCGAAAAAGGACATTTATAAATGTCCTATTTTATATTTGGAAAACACTTTATAAAAAATTTGAAAATATGCTTTTTAAAAACGGGTTCAGACCTTTATCATCACGTTTTTTAGAAAAACCCCTTATAAAAGTCCTTACGATAAAAAAAAATATTATAAAAAAATCATTTAGGCATTTTTTTTGTAAGTATTTTATACTTACAGATGACTTACAAAATCTTGCCAAAAAATGCTAATATTTTTTCTTGTGAAACTTGTGACTTTAATACAGGCAACAAATTTAATTATTTGAAACATTTAGACACCCGTAAACATAAATCACTTACAAAAACTGACACAAATCTTGCGAAAGATGCCGCACCTAATTTCGTCTGTTTATGTGGAAAATCTTACAAACATAGGCAGAGCTTATATGCGCATAAAAAAGTATGTTTAAAAAAGGATGTTGCTATTAGTGAAACAGCCTTAGAACATAGTAATGTTAATAATGTTAATAATGTTAATAAAAATAATATTACAAATAATGATGTTAACAATGATTTTAAGGATTTAGTATGTAAAATGATGACAGAAAATAATGAAATCAAGACTATGCTGATTAAAGAAAATCAAGAGTTGCGGTCACAAATAAAGGAGCTTATTCCAAAAGTTGGAATAAACAATACTATAACAAACAACAATATAAATAATAAATTCAATATTCAAATATTTTTAAATGAACAATGCAAAGATGCTATTAATATAAAGGATTTTATAGAGTCTATAAAAATTAGCTTACAACAGCTTGAGCAAATCCAAAATAAAGGTTTAGTGGATGGACTGGCAACAGCCATTTTAGAAAATATTGGAAGGTTGAGTTTATACGAGCGCCCTATACATTGTACCGATATTAAGAGAGAAACATTATATATTAAACACGACAATATATGGGAAAAAGACGAAACAAAGCAAAACATTAAAAAGGCGATTAAAGAATTATCTCACAAACCTTATAGCACGCTAAAAGAATGGTTAGACAATAACCCTAATTATATGGATGATGAAAATAAGCAAAACTATTTTATACAAACCACGCGTTGTTTAGGACAAAAGTGCGACACCATTGACACAAAAGTAATAAAAAAAATATGCATTAACACATATATTAAAGATGGAATGCTAATTAATTAATTGATTGTAAAGATTGCTTACAACACAATTAGCTCAAAGCCCTCGTCCACGCTTGGATTCTCAAAATGTTTTGTATACATGCTATATGCAATTTTTGGAACTTGGTTTTCTGGATCCCTTTCTTTGTTGCGCTTATAAGACACATCCAAAGACGTAGACACGTGAACACACACAATCTTATAGTCATGCTTCCGCGCAAAACCTATGTATTCGTAACGCTTTTTGCACGAACTGTTTGTAGCATCAAACACGATTGACTTGCCTTCACTCACATATTCACCTGCCGCCTTAATCATTTTGGGAGAAGTTTTATAGACATCACCCTGAATTAGCACAAACCGCTCATCTTCACATATCTTTTTAGCAACACTGCTTTTGCCCGACCCCGGATAGCCAACCATAATAATGATTTGCTTGGAATCAGACAAGTTTAGTGCCGGAATTTCCACAGTTTCCTGTGCTTGTTTAGCAGCAAAGAACTCCTCCGGACTATGACACTTGAGGCATATATTTTGCGCAAACACCTTATCGCTGTCCGCAAAATCTCCTTTCCGTCCAAGCGCATCACCCACAAAGAACGACTGCGCTTTATCGACGTTAGCACTTCCAACGAGCACATCATACAAAACAGGATTTGGCTTGTAGTCGCACTTTTGTCGCGCAATTACGATGAAAATGGGGATTTCCAAACTTGCGGCAACACTTTGGATTTGTGTAACCTTCCAATCTTTCGACTGGTTTGTGAAGATCACAACACTGAACCCCTCTTCATTGAGTCGCTTAAGCTTGTCTGGAATGTTTGAATAGAGCCATACCCAATCTTCCACGTTTGAAGGAAAGGTTTTGCCATCTTTTGGCGACACGAGAGTCCAGTCGTAATCAAACGCTGCAATCTTTGCCTTCATTTGCTCACGATTGAAGTCGTGCTCGTTTGCCTTCATTTCTTGTCCATTGATATAGTAAATAGACATTGCGATTGTATCCGGACTATAAGTATGTAGAAAAAAAATGGTTATCAATTTTTTATGAATATACAATAATATGCTTAACAACTATGCTTTATGCTTTATGCTTAACTTTACAATGAATCGCCACTTGGATAAAACTGAAACTCAATAGGAGTGTCTCTTAAAATGTTTCGTGCGTTGTCACAATCATTTAATGTCCAACATAAAGAATTTGCCAAAGTTAGGCATTGATGTCTTAGTAACCATCGACTATCAGGTGTCAAAGTATCATTATAACATGTTTCACAATCAATAGCTTCATCATAACTCTCAGCTAATTGCTTTGCTTCACGTAATAGTTCATTAATACGCAATAATTTAGTTAATAGTGGGACAACTTGCTTTTCGTGTGCCTCATGTAGTTCATTATGCTTATGCTTTACGCGATGAGATTTCTCAGTAGCCCACTCTGCTTCAAGACGTTGCTGTTCTTCAGAACTTAACTTTTCATAACCAAGTTTTTCCATTTCTTGTTCCAAGTCTACTTTTTCCATTGCCAGTGTTTGCCTATACGACCACTTAAACGTTTCAAAGGTGCTCATAATACTTATTTTGTTATAATAAGTATAATAAATATACTAACTAAGAAATCAATTTTTTTTATTAAAAATAAAAAAAACACAATATGCTCCCAACCAAGCCCCCTCCTTTACCATTATTCTAGCTTTTAGGCCCTACGCGTGTGATGCTGTCTACACTACTCCTCATGTGTGGAACCTGTTCGCAAGCGGAACCAAGACAATGGACAATGCTGTTGCTATGCCATCGCAGACGCACTAACTGCTCTTCAAAGTGTGCAAGCTCTTGAGAACGCTGTTGTGAGCACTCATGCTGTGTTGTGGCATATGCCTGTGCGCGTAGCAGTGCATCATCTACATTAGTTCTGCATGCTCTTGCGCACTCTGCCGTTTCACGAAGAAGTTGCTCGAGTTTTCCTACACTTGCCGGCACAGGCTGGAGCAACTGAAGCTTACGCGACCACTCATGATAGTCACCTTGCACTTTTTGACGCGGCCTATCAAAGCTCAACTTCACACACTTCCAAACGTGCTTTTTCTCCACCTTGGCTCCTTCCACGTACTGATAAAATGGCACTTCCAAAAACACCTGCTCTCCGTCATTCAGCCTTGTCCGCATGTCCAGTGCCTGTTCCGTTGTACACACCACATTCACCTCGAGCTTGTAAAACTGCGTCCCATTTATAATCATCGGAAAGAATCCAATGGAGCGAACGCAGTCTTTTCCGTAGGCTGCTTCAAACGCCGCCTCCACGAACTTATAGTCCATGAACTTGAAGAGCTTGATGCGAGGAACGCAAATGCTAATAGTGTTCATCGCTTTTCTTTGCACTTTATAATCGCTGGACATAACAATTATTTATAAAAAAACAAATCAATTTTTTTAAAGACTACAAAAAATTGATTAGCTTAGCGTTCTTAAGAAACATAAACAACATTTGGGCCATGTATCCAATCTTTATATGGAATTGCTTTTGACGTCGATTTAGGTAGCGCTAATAAACGCTTAAGTGCTTCTAATCTTTTTTCTGTTGGATTTAGCGACGGACACTCTTTTTGAATTTGCCGTGATAAATGTTTCCATCTCCATTCAAATTTTAGGGCTTCATTATAATTGGGAAAATTCTCTACATAGCAATAATAGCTCCACATTTCGCCCTTGGCGACTTTCATTGAGGTGGCGTGTGCTCCGCCAACAATCAATTTATTATGTTGTCTAATACGCCTGTCTAAATCAACTGTTGCCCCAATATATGTTGAACCGTGTGTTGACCTTATAAAATATACATAACTCATAACTCTACTTTATAATATTATATAAAATAGTATTTGTTATTTTAAATACTAATGTTTATTATTTATAAAAAAACGACTTAAAAACATAATATTAAGTATTATTGTATGTAATTTTACATATATGGTGGTATGTCCGAGTGGTTAAGGAGACAGACTTGAAATCTGTTGGGCATAGCCCGCGCAGGTTCGAACCCTGCTACCGCCGTTTTTTTTGTGACACTGTGCCCGAGTGGTTAAGGGGATGGATTGCTAATCCATTGAGCATTGCTCGCGCGAGTTCGAACCTCGCCAGTGTCGATTATTTTTATTTAGTTATTATATGCTAAATAAAAATATTTATAATTATTTTTCAGCTAAATTCGTTAATAGTGCTGAAAAAGGCCAGAGCCGTTCGTTGTGAGACCGCGTTTTAAGTGTGTTGTTATTAGAAAAAACCCTAAAACAGTTTTTTCTCTCATTTCTATCTTTTTATGATGAAAAAAATTGATTTCTTTTTTATTTTAAAATAAAAAGAAATTATTAAGTGTTATAATATGGCTTCAACTAATTTTAACGTTCAAGATCTCTCGGGTGTTATTTTTAAACCTATTGGTTCACAAAGTAAGAGTTCAGGACGCAACAGAAAGCGTCCTTATAAGAGCGCAAAAGTTTCTCCAGCTATTAGTTACGATGAAGAATGGGTTGCTCCAAAGGCTAGTTATCCACAAGTTTCAATGTATGAGCGATGGACCAATGATTGTAAAAGCGCAAAGGCGGTTCCAAATAGCGCTGAACCTTTTGAGCAAGTTCCAATGTTTGAAAGGTGGAACTGGTAATAGTAATAAATTGGTTAATTGATTAAAAATCTATAATATTAATTATTATATAAGTATTATAGATTGATTGTTTTCCAAATTTTTTTTCATACTTTCTTATCATACTTTCCTATCATACTTTCTCAACACCACCTTTAAGTAATTTAGGTTCTACATTGTTAATCATAATAAAATCTTTTTTCCGCCTTGTATAAGTGCATACATATAGGGAGCTTAAACAACTCATAAGAAATAATAGCGCTAAATTGTTAGCATATATCTTTTCTAAAAGGGTTACAATGTAATTTAAAGTCTCTGTGTCAATAAGGACTTTATCTTCCAAACTCGTTGTAAAAATGGTTAACACATTACTACTGGTTTCATCATAAATGTCTTTAATATCTGTAAAACTAGTTAAAGCTTCACTATAAGTGTGTAAATCATTCAAAATCAATGTTTCAATATCCATTTTTGTAATATAATAAGAATTTATATTTTTATTTTTAAATCGTTTTAAAAATTAAAATAGAGAGAAATTTGGATATTAAAAATTGAATATAACTTTTTATTATTTTTTTTTAGATAACTAATAAAAATGCCTTATAATGTTATTAGCACTGCTTATATAAAAAATTTCAAAATTAATTTAAATACTAAAATAGAAGTATTTTATAAAGATAAAAAATTTGTTTCAGTAAGTAAAGTTTATAAAGTTCAATATAATTCCAATGGAATTATACGACAACTTATAGGTAATGATATAAAATATTATCATTATGATGAGTATGAGGATGATGACAAAGATTATTTAAACATGCTTGGTAAAAATAATAGTTTTGATGTTTTAAAAGATGGAATTATTGTCGACATTAATGATGAACACGATGATGATGAAGATGAAGATGATGATGATGAAGATGAAGATGATGATGATGATGAAGATGATGATGATGAAGACGATGAAGATGACGATGATAACGACAAATTGATAAATATGCCTAGTTCTTTTGTAATTTGTAAAGAAAATTTAAAAATTCCACTTTTGGATTGTGAAGAAAAATGGAACGCTTTGAGTTACGAAAAACGTCTTGAATTTTATAGCACATATAAAGCAGAACTAAACATAAAAACATAAAAAAAAGCATTAATCATCGCTATACACACATATTTCTCCATGCTCATCACTATAGCACAATTTTTTTAATCTATAATTTTTAGACTTTAATGTAAAATTTATAGTTTTTATGCAATTTGCGCAAGGCTTAGCATTTAATAATTTGTTTCCTTTATTGTTTGTGCGAAACACAATAAGACTAATAGGATTTATTTTCTCGGATTTTTTGAGACGACTTACACAATCAACTTCTGCGTGAACACAATCATTATTTTCTTTACATGCTTTATTGTTCAAATTATATTGATTATGACCAAACGCATAAAACACACTGATACTTTAACTTAGGTGAGAACGCTACACAACCAATTTTTGCTTTTCCATTGTCTTTGTTTTCAATTGAAGCACGCAAAGGCACATAAGTATTCAAAATATTGAGCATAGCCATTTATTATTACTTTATAATAATAAATAGTTATAGTAATGCTAATAATTAATAAATAACAATAACAAATTTAATCAATTTTTTTGCTAATGTGTAAAGTTAAATCTAATATTTTGGAATTGTTCTGGATTGTTTCCGCTAATAAATGTATGTTCGTGAGCAACCCCATTAATAATTTCAGTAACTTTTTCTATTTTTTGTCCATTTATAAAAAAAACCGATGATGACCTCATTACATTATTATTATTGGGCATTCCTCCATTAATATGCATTTCAAAAATATTTGAAAAAGGGTGTCCGTGTCCGTGTCCATGGTTCATATTCATATCTCTAAATATTTGAGCAAATAATTCATTAGGATCAACACAACCTCTACCAAATCCAGGATGTCCGTTATTCATAGTGTTAAATTTCTCAGGGTTCATCAATAATTCATAGGCTTCCGATATTTGCTTGAATTTTTCTTCAGCTTGTTTTTTCTCTTGTGCACTCAGACTTTGTTCTTGCCTGTCCGGATGATATTTTAGCGCCATCTTTTTATATGCTTTTTTTATATCTTCTGGCGATGCATTAGCACTTAATTCTAAAACTTGTAAACATTGATTTTTATCCATTTTATAGTATTAATAATAATAATAATATTAGTTTTAAATATTATTTATTAGTTATTAGTTTTAATAAGTTAATAATAAGTTAATAATAAGTTAATAAATAACAAAATTGAAATTTAATTTATAAATTAATAATTAATAATTTATTAATCGCAAATTATGGTCTCATATATTAGATCGCTATTTAGCACTAAGAACATTAACAATTTTGAGAATTACAATAGTGTATTGGAGGTTGTTCCGCAAAAAGAGGAGCAAATTGTTATTAAACAGTTTGATATGAAGTGTGAATTAATTAGCACTGTTAAACAATTTTGCGAGGATCCAGTAAATAGCTATTCTAAGAAATTCATTGTTTCTTTGTCGGGTGGTGTAGACTCAATGGTCTTAATTACTATTCTTAAGATTTTAAATTATCAAGTAGTAGCTTGTCATATTAACTATAATAATAGGGAGGAAACAAAAGGAGAACAAGCATTTTTAGAGTATTGGTGTAATGCGAATGCTATTAAACTATATGTTAAAGCTATTACAAATATTAAACGAACAAATACAAAGCGCTCTGACTATGAATACGAGTCTAAAAAGATTAGGTTCGATTTTTATAAGGAAGTCTTAACAAAAGAAGAAAGCGACTTTATATTATTAGCACATCATAAAGACGATATTATTGAAAACATATTTGCTAATGTATGTCGTGGTCGCTATATTCTCGATTTAGCGGTAATTAAAGAGCAATCAGTTATTAATGGGGTTATTATTTTACGCCCATTAATTGAATTATATAAGTCAGCAATTATTGCATTTGCTACAAAATATGATGTTCCATATTTCAAAGATACTACACCTGAATGGAGTGTGCGTGGTAAATTTCGTACTAAGATTTATCCGCTTTTAGAAGATACATTTTCATATAATATTAAATCGAATTTGCTCGGACTAAGTAAGCAAGCCTATGAATGGAATGAATTAGTGTTGAAGCAAATTATTGAGCCATTTTTAGAATTAATTGTTTATAAAGAAAAGAAATGCACATTTAATGTGGAGAAATATAATAACAATCCTTTATGCTTTTGGAATATGATTTTTATGAAATTGTTTTATCGTTATAATTATAATTGTCCTTCACGAAAGGCTATTCAAGTATTTATGAATGCTATTAAAACAAAAAATAACGGATTTATTTCGTTAAGCGACAATTGTGTATGTAAAAACAATGATTATGAAATTACTATTAATTTTCAATAATTCAATAATTCAATAATTCAATAATTCAATAATTCAATAATTCAATAATTCAATAATATTTAAGCAATTACGCAAAATAATAAATTAAAACTATTTAAATAATAGGACTATGCCTTCGATCGCGCTAAAAAGAATAAATAAGGAAATTCAGAATTATAATACAAAAGCTTATTTGACTGATGGTGCTAATGCTGGTTTTTCTAAACGATTGCTTAATTATTTAGCAGGTTTAAGATTAGAAATTAGTATAATGAATATTTCTAACAAAGATAAAGACGAATATTTTTTATTGATTAAGGACGCTAATAATGAGCAACTTTTACAACTTGCATATCCCGAATATTACCCATTTAAGCCGTATAGTGTTTTAAGTTATAGGTCGTCTATTATTAACACACAAAATGAAATGTCATATTATAAGTATTTGATTGCTGTTAACAATGCAATAAAAACGAAAGATCGTAATATATATAAGTTTTTTTATACAAATTTGTATGGTCGCGAGCCGCTATTTTTGAATTTGGGCAGCAATGAATGCTATTGTTGTAATTCAAATACTTGCCAAAATATATGGTCTCCATCGCTAACTATTAACTCTATAATACTTGAACAATTAGAAATCCGATTTATTGAGACTTATTGCTCTAAACTTGGATATAGCTATTTGTCAAATATTTATAATAACTTAATGCATACTATATTAGGCAAATTACCTGAAGAAATTATTAGCGCTATTTTGAAATAACTTATTTTTAAATAGTTATTAATATTATATTAAACATTAAATATTAATAACTTATAAAACAATGTTTTCTGCTGCCAAAAAAAAGATGTTAAGCTATTTATATATCAATAAAAATGATAAATATGATAAATATGATAAATATAATAAATATAATAAATATAATAAGGCGAACTTAATAGATGAAACAAAACTAGGACCTACTAAATTGGATCCTATTGACAATGTTATGGCCACTACTAATGAGATGACTATGGACACTACTAATCATAATAGAGAAGAAGAAACAAAAGAAGAAAAAAGTATTATAACTATTAAACGCGAATTGGAGGAAAATGGTTATTGTGTTGTACCTAATGTATATAATAGTGAAGAAATCGAGGAATATAAGAACGAATTCTTTAATTGGTATAAAAATACTAAAAATGTTGAACAATTACATACAATTATTCACGGAAATGGTATTTTTAAATATTTTGAAATAGGGCATCAACGTTTTGCGTGGTTGGCGCGAACAAATTCAAAAATTGTTAATATTTTTAAAGGGCTATGGAACACTAATGAATTAGTTACTGCATTTGACGGATGTTGCTATTATGCGAGTGAATTTGAAGGTAAGCATAATTATTGGATACACACTGACCAATCCTCACGTAAAAAAGGGCTTCATTGCTATCAATCATTTTTAAGCTTAACAAATAATAGTGAACGTACATTAATAGTATATAAAGGCAGTCACTTGCTTCACGAACATTATTTCACAACTTTAAATATTGACGAGCCTTATGATTGGAGTATATTAGATGAAAATTATGTTAGTAATTTAGAAAATAGGAAAGTTTATGTTAATGTAAAGGCGGGTGACCTTGTATTATGGGATTCGAGAACATTTCATCAAAATACTTGCGGGCATCCAAATTGTAACGAAGAACGATTAGTTCAATATTTATGCTATTTGCCGAAAAATCATATAAAAAATGATAACAAACAACGCGCATTAAGACGAACTTGCTTTGAAGAAAGATATACTACAAGCCATTGGCCTTATCCATTAGCAATTGTTCCGGCTCAACCTCGCTACAATTATTATAATCCAGATAATAAAATAATTATTGATTATACTGAGTTAATGCTCCCAAGGCTAGATGATTTAAAAGGAGAAATTGAAAAATTACTATAAATCTATTTTTATATGTTCTATAAGCCTGATTTTTTCAATTATTAAATCCTTATTATTGATAAAGAATTCGTGTAATGAATGCGTAAATATATACTTAATTAATGTTTGGGTTATAAACATCATAAATTCGCGCAGGTTATTTTTTGTAAATATTTTCTCGCAAAAGTAATAATATAAAATACTTAATAATAACGCTTCTTCATCGTTATTGTTTAATATTTGTTTATCATTAATATAGTCAATCATAATAGAATTGAATGTTTTTTCAACTATTTTTTGATTTTTTAACGGAGCAATTTGCTTCGGAATAATTATTACAATTTTTTCGGAGCTTTTTTCTAAAGTTGGTTTTTTTCTATTGACCATTTCTGCAATATTTGCTGGTGCCGATTTAATTCGCTTCATATAACTATATTAAGTAATTATATTAATTAGTTATTTAATATAATTACTTAAATTCTTTTTTTATCAATTCTTTTTTATCAATTCTTTTTTATCAATTCTTTTTTATCAATTCTTTTTTATCAATTCTTTTTTATCAATTCTTTTTTATCAATTCTTTTCTTATATTAATCTACATCAGCAATGTCTGGATCTTTAGCAAAATCTTGAGGTTGAGGCATTCCTCCAGGCATTCCTCCAAATCCGGGCATTCCACCACTTGTGCCAGCCATCATCTTCTCCTGTAAAGGCTTCATTGTTTCTTGGAAGGTTTTTAATTTGTCTTCATATTCTTCTTTTGAAGCATGATGATTTTGCTCTAACCATTTAATATTTTCATCGATAACACTTGTTAGTTTTTCTTTTAATGCTTCATCGATTTGCGATGCAGTTTTTTCGTCATTTAACGTCGATTTAAATTGATAAACAAGATTTTCAAAATTATTACGTGCTTCAATAAGTTGTTTTGCTTTCTCATCATCATCTTTAAATTTCTCAGCATCAGCTACCATTTTTTCAATGTCTTCTTTGCTTAGGCGACCTTTATCATTTGTAACAGTAATGCTGTCTGATTTTCCGGTTGATTTTTCACAAGCAGAAACATTTAAAATTCCATTAGCATCTAAATCATAACTGATTTCAATTTGTGGAACGCCTCGCGGTAACGGTGGAATTCCTGTAAGAGTAAATTCGCCTAATTTATTATTATCTTTTGTAAATTGGCGCTCACCTTCGAAAACTTGCACTGTAACAGCTGGCTGATTATCAGCATAAGTGCTAAATGTTTGCGATTTTTTCGTAGGAATCGTGCTATTGCGCTCTATGATTTTTGTCATAACACCTCCGCTTGTTTCTACACCAAGCGATAATGGTGCTACATCCAGAAGTAATAGATCATCGATTTTAGTGTCCTTTACACCTGAAAGAATTGCAGCTTGAACAGCTGCCCCATAAGCAACTGCCTCATCTGGATTAATTGATTTATTGAGGGCTTTACCATTAAAAAAATCGGTTAATTGATTTTGAATTTTAGGAATACGCGTGGAGCCGCCTACTAAAACAACCTCGTGAATTTGTGATTTGCTGAGTTTTGCATCTTTTAGAACTTGCTCTACTGGCTCAAATGTTTTCCTGAAAAGGTCACCGCATAATTCTTCAAACCGCGCACGGTTCATTGTGCTCGTAAAATCAATACCTTCAAATAAACTATCCACTTCTAAAGTCGCCTGTGTTGAAGCTGAAAGGGTCTTCTTTAAATTCTCACAAGCATTTTTTAAACGGCTGACTGCTCGTTTGCTTTCACTTAAATCTTTTTTGTGCTTGCGTTTGAATTCTTGAATAAAGTGCTGAACAAGACGCGTATCAAAGTCTTCTCCGCCAAGTCGCGTATCACCTGCTGTTGCCTTTACCTCAAATACACCGTCTTCAATGCTTAAAAGAGTTACGTCAAAAGTTCCGCCACCTAAATCATAAATTAAAATGTGCTTTTCTGTTGTTGTTTTTACTTGTTCAAGCCCATAAGCAATAGCTGCTGCTGTGGGTTCATTAATAATCCTTAATACGTTTAAACCCGCAATTGCTCCCGCGTCTTTAGTGGATTGACGCTGCGCATCATTGAAATATGCTGGTACAGTAATAACTGCACTATCTACTTTTGTACCTAAATATGCTTCCGCTGTTTCCTTCATTTTAATTAAAACCATTGAAGAAATCTCTTCTGGTTGAAAATCTTTCAATTCGCCTTTATAGGTTGCTTGAATAATAGGCTTGTTATTTTTATCAATTACTTTAAAAGGAAAATGCTTAATATCGTCTTGGGTGCTTTTATCGCTAAAAATGCGACCAATAAGACGTTTTGCGTCAAAAATTGTATTTTCTGGATTTTGAGACGCCTGATTTTTGGCGGCATTTCCAATTAAACGATCAGTATCTGTGAACGCAACATATGAAGGTGTTGTTCTTGATCCTTGATCATTGGCAATAATCTCGCATTGTCCATCTTTCCATACTCCTACACAAGAATATGTAGTTCCTAAATCAATACCAATAGCAACCATAACACTATAAATATTTAAATAGTTATTGTTTTAAATATTTTTTATAAATATTATAAATATTTTTTATAAATATTATAAATATTTTTTATAAATATTATAAATATTTTTTATAAATATTATAAATATTTTTTATAAATATTATAAATATTACTATTATAAATATTACTATTATTAATATTAATATTAAAATTATAATAATAACTGCGACTTATATTTATCTTCAATTAAAAATATAAATAGGTTTATTAGTCTGATTATTAATATGTCAACTCTTTTATTTAATAGCTCTATATTAAGCGCCATTGTTTTATTCATAGCTTCGAAACTGTGAATATTTGAATCTGTTAAAGTAATATTTGTTAATTCAACATTTTTTAAAAGTATATTTTGTTGTGCTAACATTAATATATTAATTAAGTTACTTGTCAATGACATAATTAATATACATTTATAAATTTATACATTTATAAAATAACATAAACAAAATAAAAAATAAAAAATAAAATATATAATATATATAACCATATTTTATATGCTTACTGAAAGTAAGTTTGAAGAAAAGTTTGATATACTAACAAAGCAAATTAGCGAATTAAAAGATAAAATCACTAAGTTAGAAAATATGTTGTTGGTTAAAACTAATTTTAATGATTATACCGACTATAATATTAGCAATGATGTAATTATGGATAATGTAATTGATAGAAGCATAGTTTTTTCTGAGCCACCACCATTAACAAGACAAAAGGCATTTAGTAGATAATTTATTTAATTTTTGAAACAAGTTAATTTTTGAAACAATTCATTTTTCTTGTAAAAACCTCTTTAGCTTTATTAAATCGTTGCATAGCTCTTTCTTTAATTGCTGATAAATTTGTCGCTACTTGTGTTGTGACACTATTAGTGAAATTATTCTTTAAGGTATCAAAATTAGTCTTTAAATCTCCTAATATACTTCCACCTCTCATATATTTACGTCGTGTTGGCCTCCTTCTTCTATATTGTTTTTTATATGTTTTCTTGTTTCTTGCCATTTATATACTTATTATATAATATTTTGAGTAATATTATATAATATTTTGAGTGATATTATATATATATAATATATAATATATGAATAATCATAGTATTACTACCTTAATAGTTGCCGCGCTAATAGTAGATACTATTGTGGGTTATTCCCTATTATTTAATAAAAATAGTGGAAAAACTATTAGGCAATGGTATAATCAATTTACAATTGGAGCATATGTTATGGATATTGCGTCACTAATTATTGGAGCCTTTATAGCTACATTATTAACTTCAAGTTATTACTTACAACTATTATGTGTAGTACTAATTGGAATAATTCACGATACTTCATTTGCACTTTTTTTAAATAGCGTTAACACTAAAAGCAGTAAAATATTGGAATTTTTTAAAAGTTATGCTAAAGAATATGGAAAACTAATATTGCTTGTTGATGCGTTAATGCTTGTTTCAACGTTAATAGTATCTAATTATTTACTAAAGAATTTATCTAATAATAACATAATCTTTCTAGGAATAACATTTTTATATTTTGGTCTTTTAATGGTATATTCATTTTAATCATCAAAAAAAAATAAACAAAACAAACAAAACAAACTATACTTACTTAATAAACAGTTACTTCCCTATTATATACAACATTATGCGTAATGTTTGATAATAGTTGAGGCTTAATGCTATTATCATTTACCCTAATTCTACCATTAGCATAGCCTTCTGGAAAATTAGACATCAAATTTTCGATAACCTTAGATGTCCCATAATACGGATGACTTAATTTAGGATGATGAGTAAAATTATGTCCTAATGTAATACATTTTAGTCCATTAATAAACATAATATGGTGATTTTCTAAAACAAGTGTAATCATACTTGTTGAAGGTAAGCTATACGTGCTAAAATATTCTCCAGGAAAGATCCAATCCTCCTTTTTTCCGTGCAGCCCATATTTAATAGGATGCCATGGTGTGATTAATACTCCATTAACATTAACGTAGTCCCTAAAACCGGATGTAATCATTGTTTCCACAACACACAGCACTTTGGCTCCAACAACCTTGTTGTTATTATCAATTGACTTAATAATATCAAACTTTTGGACGTCTTTTAATAATTTTGTGGTTCCGTTAAACATAGCAATTGTGCAATACGCGTCCACACAACCACCGCGAGGGTCATTATATGCCGACATTGAAATAGGTGCTGACAATGATCCTAAGCCCCTGTATTGAGGAGTGCTAGAGCTAGAGCGTTGAACGATCAATGAGGGCTTAGGCGGTTCAAGATTATTGAAAATGTCACTTGACTTGTCTACGAGCTCTTCAAAAACCGCTCCACCAAACATACAGCCTTCATCCTTAAAATTAGGCTTGATTTGCTGATTTAGCGAACGTGAAAGTTGGTCCAAATAAAACTCTCCCCAACGCTTAAAATATTTTTGGTCAATTGCTAGCTTAACTTGGCCGACATTTGCGAAGTCGCCTTTAATATTTTTGAGAAGACCATTTACAAATTCTGCGCTGCTTGCGCATTTATTTGCTTCTAATAGCTTAACTAACTCCTCATAGCAAGCTTGAGTGCTTAAATAATTCCCAATCCGTGTAGAATTAATCATTTTTCTAATATATTCTACACTTGTAGCCCTATAATTGTGGCTAATTAGTGCCGGATTATTTACGCAATGCGCAATAGTATCCGCATTTACGCTTGTTGTTGTTGAAGTATGCGCTTCATTACCAATAGTATATGTGTAATAATAATCAAAGTCCATTTTATCTTCAACATTTAGAACAATAGCCCGCTCTTGCTGGAGTTGAACTGTTCCAATATCATAAACATATTTCTGATTAATGGGGTCGTAACAATAGGCGTAATCGCCGACTAATAAATTGCCGAATGTTGCGCTATTATTTTCCTTAGGAATAACGTGGAGTTGTAAGTTCATAACAACACTGCATAGGATTGTAGCAATAAAGTTACAAAACACTGTAGCAATCATATTACCGTCTGGAATATGCGCGTTGCCACCATTGGAATATTTTGCAAGATCATATAATAAAGTTGATTGTAAATTGTAACCGAATCCGAATGTATAAATTGGACACGTAAAATTCTTGGTTTTTCTTAGGCGCTTGAGGGTTTCAACCTCTCCGTGAGCAGGTGAAACATTAGGAATACCATCTGTAAGCATTAAAATGGCGCTGTTTCTTGATTTGTCGTCGCGACCCTCTAAAATTTGCAGTGCTTTTTCAAGTGCGCCCCAAATATTTGTTTGACCGCCTGGTTTAATAGTATTAATAGCCGCCATAATTTGAACTTTGTTTGCGTCACAGGCGCGCATAAGAGGTGTTACAACCTCAATAACATTGTCAAATTTAATAATACAAATGCGAGATTGCGGGTCGAGTGTTTGGACAATTGTTTTTGCTGAATGATTAACAATGTCCTGAATTGATAGCCCATTTTCGAGATTTTGACCATTAACATCTTTTGCTTCAACCTGCGAATGCATTGAACCGGAGCGATCAATAACCAGCACAATATCTTGTGAAAGGTGTCCAGTGCTCTCACTATTTACATTGAACGTTAGCAGCAATTTATTGCTAATTGTGCTGTTTTTGGTCATAGTAACGTCTAATGTGGTCTTCTTTTCTGGAACACTTTGTACAGGACTAATGCTTGGACTAATGATTGGACCCATCCAAGCATTGTAATTATCGCACAAAAATCTGAGCGCAACATTTGGCTTTAAATCGTTAACGGTCATACGTTGACGAGTAATAGGTGATTCTTGTTTAATAGCTAAAGCACTCATAATAGCACTACGCTCATAACTATGACCATCGCAACCTTGAACCGGGTCTCTCATAACACACTGCGTAATAGGGCACGTAATAGTTTCGAGAATAGCATTAGAGTTAAAGGCTTGCATTAGTCAGTACTAATTATTATACTTGATTACTAACTGACTTAAATTAGAAATCAATTTTTTTTCTATAATTTCTATTATTTAAAAATTGAATAAAATAAAGTTTTATTTTATTTTTAAAGTTAATAAGTTTAAAATGGAAACGGAACCAACAATCATTACAACAAGTGCAAATGCTAATCTTAAAAATAACATTGAAGAAAAACAAGTTAAAGACGTCTATGAAGAAATTGCGGAGCATTTTGATAATAGTCGACAATATAAATGGCCTTGGGTAAATACATTTTTAAATGAATTGAGAAAAGACGCAACAGTATATGATATTGGTTGTGGAAATGGTCGTAATATGGTAAATAATAATGCAAAAAATCTTAATTTTATTGGGGTTGATAATTGTGAAAACTTTGTTAAAATTTGTAAAGCTAAAAATTTAAATGTGCTTTGTGGAAACATAACAGCAATTCCTTGCCCAAATGCCTGTGCTGATGCGCTAATGTGTATTGCTGTTTTTCATCATTTAGAAAGTAAAGAGCATAGAGTTAAAGCCTTATTAGAAATGAAGAGATTATTAAAGCCTAATGGCAAAATTTTATTGTCTGTATGGTCTATTAATCAACCACCAAAAACGCGACGATGTTTCAGTAATTATGGAAACAATATTGTATTATGGAATAAATTTGGAAAGATTTATGAGCGATTTTATTATATTTATAAGCTTGATGAATTAAAACAACTATTTAATTTATGCGGATTAACAATTACAAATTATGACTATGATTGTGGTAATGAAATATTTACATTAGTTAAAACTTAGCATTTTAGCATTACTTACAAAAGCCATATGAATAAATAATGACAGCAATAATTCCTAATACAAAACCCAAATGAAATTTAAACTGCATTTTTTTGTAAATAGTCAACCAACCCTGTATTTGTGTTTTATCATTTAGATGTAGCAACATATAGTCGGTTTTGGGATATAATATATAAAATAAGTAATTAGTAACAAAAGTAATGGTGGCGATCATACAAATTTTAGGCAGTGCAGATGACTTAGTGTTATTTGTAAACATTAATTTGTTTCCAAAATAGACAGCTATAAAAGATAGCACAATTCCTAAAAGAAATCCTCCATAATATATTTTCTTTCGTTCTTGAATTATTTGTTCATATAATACTTGTTGCTCTTGTGTTAAGGTATTTTTAAATTCTTGTTTATTATTGTCATTAGAACAAGAAAACATAGTATAAATATTGGCAATTAAAAAAACAGAGGCAAACATACAAGACCCATAACACACCATTTATATTATATGATTAAAATTATAATTTACTATCTTATTTATTATCTTATTTATTATCTTATTTATTATCTTATTTATTATCTTATTTATAATTTAAAGAATTATATTTGTTTTCGTTTTCGTTTTCGTTTTGAACATAAAATATTATATATTTTTTGATATATAATGGATTTAAATATTGAAAATTATAGTGTTGAAGAAATATTTACCATATTAAATATTGATAATGCATCTCTCAATAAATCTGATTTAACTCAAGAATTTTTGTATTCTAAATTACAAGCTAAAATAGCTAAGCTGCGAAGCGTTAGTATTAATGAAACAAGCGAAATAAGCGAAAACAAGGCACAGCTTGTGGATTTTTTTTATCAATGTTATATTACACTCAATAAACAAGTGGAAAAAAAACAGAAAAATACACTAATTGTTCAAGACGACCATAATATAATTAAGCATAATGAAGCTAAGAAAGAGGAATATTATCCGGTAAATGTTAAGAGCGGTATTATAAATCCCTTAACTATAAAAACATTTAAAAAGCTTTTAAATATTGACACACGATTTAGAGACAATTATGAAACCTCAAGTTCAACAGATTTTGTAATAAATCTCCCGACCCCTTTTAAAAAAGTCCTCACATTACAAGTAGTAAATTATCAACTTCCATATACTATTTATTCTATATCAAAAAAAACGGGCTCAAATTCATTTTATGTAGACTCTAGCCTAATAGAAATAATGGATGGTGGTTATGACGAAAACTCATTGGTTCAAGAAATAAATAGGAATTTGCCAAGTGACATTTCTCTCGCTTATAATTCGTTAAACGCTAAGTTTATTTTTACAAGTGTCAAGGTGTTTAGTTTAAATTTCGATTATATTGAAAATGCTGCTATGCGTTATAATTTAGCAACAAATGTTGATAAAAATCAATTGACTTTAGGCTGGATAATGGGTTTTAGAAATAATAGAATGATTAATAATGGAAAACAAACAACTAAAACAGCTATAAAATATGAAGGCTCTAATAGTTACGAAGCAGAGAATTGTTATGATGGCGGTGCGAGTAATAAATATTATTTGCTTTCACTAAATGATTATCAAAACAATCATAATAATGCATTTGTTTCGGCATTTAAATATCAATCGCTAACAGATAACAATATATTATGTAAAATGACCAATTCGAAGGAAGATGGAATGAAGACAATATTGTATCCAAAAAGAATCTATTTTGGTCCAACAAATATTAATAAGCTCCACATAAAAGTCTATGATGAATATGGTAGAATATTAGATGCAAATAATGGCGATTTATCTATTGAAATAGAATGTGAAATTCTATATGATTTATAGTATACTATTGGAAAAATGAATATTGAAAAATGAATATATTAATAAATTTAATATAGAACTATAGTATATTATGATAGGTTATAGAAATAATAGTAGTAACATAGTAATAAATACATATATAAATACACAAACAAGTCAGCAGCCAGCCGCGTTATTAGATATTAATAAAGTGGGTCAATCGTTTTATGAAATAATAACACAGCAACCGTATAAGTTTTCTAAAAATGACATAAATGTTGGTGCATATTCACTAACATTAAGATGGAATTATGATCAAATTATGGCCAAGCAAGAAAATGATAACGAGGCTATTGTCAAATTATCTAATATTCCTGATAATAAGCAAAATTTGCCGTATATAAATAAAATTTATTTAGATATTATGGGGAATGTAGATACAGATATAATACATCCTATACATAATAATGCTTGGATTAGACTTGCGGAACTAAATATTAGTGGCGATTATAATATTTATGACTATAAGCATTATATTTTAGAGCGCGCAAATTACAATTCAAATTCGCAAGATACATATAATAAAATAATTCATAACATTATTAGTAAAAATTTACCATTTTCAATACGGGTTTATGGGGAGAATTTTGGTAGTAATTTTCCTAATGTTGAAACACGCGCTTTAGTTTTTAGCAATCTTATTTTTACGTATGTTTATCCACCATCGGCTCCATTATTTATAAGCTCGTTAAGTGAATATAACCCGACTGCTTCTATTAATAATAGCATAATATTAACATATTACAATAGCAAAAGCATTATGCAAGACACGTGTGCTAATGCTGTTATAACTAATTATAATATTAATTATATGTTAAATAGTAGCTTAGCAAGCAATTTAATTAATCGCTCTTATTTGACAAATAATGTAGATTATAGCGCTATTTTTTCAACCTCTATTTATTCAAATATGAATTTTGATATTTCATTGGTGAATTTGATGAGTGGCTCAAATTATAACCATAGAATTCAAGTCAGAAATAATTATTCGAATAATTATTCGGAATATAGTAGTATAAGTGGTTCTAATTACACATTAATACCTAATAATAATTTTATTGATTCAACCCTTGATCTGTCAATTAAGCCTATATGTTATAAACATATAAGCAATAATTATCTTCCTGTAGATACTTCGTCTTCTTTATATTTTAATATTGCTAATAATCAGCACAATCTATTATTTAATAATAGTTCAAGTCAGCAATTTCAAATAACACATCCATATTTTGGTACGCAACATTTTGCACAATATCATTATGGTTATGGAAAATTTGTTGATAATTGTTTAAATTTAGTTTCAATAACTATAAGCATAAACGGCATTATTAAACAGGCTATTAATTATGGTGGATTTGATCTCTCAAATGCTAATAATTCTAATAATGCTAATAATAACTATAATTATAGTATAAATAACTTTAATACTAATCTTAATAATACAATTATTAAGAATAATAATAATAATATTAATATTCAGGACATTTATGAGAACGAAACTTCGTATGTTAATAAAGGATTTAGACTAAAAGGTTATTTATTATTGAGAGATATAATAACATATAATAATATTACAAGTTATTTTGGCGATCCGTCTTCTAATCCGTATATTTTAAATATTGATTATAGTCGTAATGCGATTGTTAATAATACGTTAGGAACTAATGTTATGCATTATATATATATAGATAATTTAATAGGTGATCCTATTATTAGTAATTCAACAAGCATTATAAACGTGAGTGAGGTGGTATATAATATGGGTGTTGCTAGCGTAAAATATTTTAAGTTGATTATGAATAGAACTTATTCTAATATTAATTCAATATATAAATATATTGTAGGAAATAGGATTATTGCTAATTATAGTACTAATAATAATATTAGCTTGGGAAGTGAGAATATTATATTAGCACAAGCAGATATTTGTGGTAATGGAATATATATATACAATGATTTATCTTATAATATTGCGTATTATGAAAAAACAAGCGCTAATTTTAGTTTTAACTTAATAGAAAAAATATATAATTTAAATAATATTGCTGGATATACTATAAATAATCCTTTAATAACGAATCATTATTGTGACTATAACAGTTTTACAAGATCTAATAATGTTATTGTTTCTAGCAAATTAGACTTGACTAAAGTGGATGTTTTTGAAATTAGCAACATTCATAAACTTGGTCAAGGATTAAGTGAAATTTCAATTATTCCATACACAAATCATAGTAGTAATATAATGCCTTCTACGCTATTATATATAAATTCGTCTTTTAGCAATGTTTTTTCATCTTATCCAAATAGTAGTAGCTATAACTATAGCAATTATTTGGATATTTCATATAATAGTTATGGAAATATATCATATAATTTAGATGGTTCTAGCAATCCATCAAATCAAGGTTATAAATGGATTGTTTTTAAAATATATAAGCACCCCACTATACAAGGTGCGTATAAATTTAATAATGTTAGTTATAATATTTTGACCACCCCTATTGGTCTTAATAATACAAATGTTAACTATTTACCTTTAAAATCTATGTTAATAGCAAGCAATTTGTTTGCGCAAACTATTGTTAATGATATTTTTAATATTGATAACACTAATGCTGTTATGTTTGGACACGCAACAATAAGAACAACAACACAATCTTTTAAAAGATATTTCAACATCAAGCGAACGTATCAAGATTCTGGAAAATGGACCTTTAATAGTCCTTCTAATCCTGCGAGTTATTCAAGTACAGATGCTGCGAGTTTTGGCTCTAATATAAATGAGGAGGGTTTATTTTGTCCACATAATGATATGTTAGATGACTTAACAATATATATTGGTTTAAAGAATAGCATATAGCATTTTCTTACTTATTTACTTATTTATTAGCTTAGTTGCTTGTATAACAAGTTCTAAGTCAAATGTAAATTCTTCTTGTATAGACTGAACTAATAGTCCATAATTATCTATAATTTTAATAGTGAAACTTGACATATTTATTGGACCGCTATATTGCCTAACATTATTTTTATTATCATTATTCTCTAATGTTTCATATATGTAATTATTTGTTTCTATTGTCTTTTTATACGTATTTATTTTTGCTAGTATTTTATTAGTTGAGAGATTATTATTTAATAATAGCTGATGTGTTTCAACAATTGCGCTTTGATTTTCATCAAAGCAAAAATAGATAGGACTGCTTAGTGTATTATATGTTTTAGGTCCTATTATTTTATGAACTCCATTTGTATTATTTGATGTATCATAAGTAGTGTTATTGAAACCGAGGATTGTAGCTAATGAATACGGTGGAATATAATTTGATAAAAAATCTATTTCATAATGTTTAAATATGTTATTTCTGCTATTGTCGTTAATATAATTCTTACTTAGATCAAAGCTGCAGATTTTAGTATTTTTGTTAATTGAAAAAGTTAGTGCGTTAATAAAGCGTGTGTGGTTATTATCTTTTATATTATCAGGTATAGTTATGCCATTGTATGTATATTCTAATAATTCTCCTGAAATAGTGATTATACTATTTTTAAATTTATTATTTATAATGTCTTCCATTTCTGTAGTGTCCTCATAATATCCGTTTTCTATTACTATTACAAATGATAAATCTACTGTATTTGCTCTATTATATTTTTTAACTATAAAAGTATTATTGGATTTTGTGCTATGGATTAAAAAAGGTTTTCTTATATTTAATGAAGTCAATTTACATTGAACTACATTATTTATAGTATTTGTTAGTGTGATTTTACAATCTGTTGGTAATGCACTCTCAATATTTTTATTAATTCTATAACTCGTATTGAAGTATAAATTTTTATATATGTAATATGTTTCAACGTTTGCTGAATCGACTCTATTTAAATTTGCGTTTGTTGAATTTGCATTTGTTGAATTTGCGTTTGTTGAATTTGCGTTTGTTGAATTTGCGTTTGTTGAATTTGCATTTGTTGAATTTGCGTTTGTTGAATTGTCACCATTTGAATAATTTACATATGTTTCAATTAATTTATTATCATTAGTATTAGCGTTGGTATTAGCGTTAGCATCTGCTTCATGATCAGGATCAGGATCAGGATCATCCGCGTCAATATTATTGGTAAAATTTTCCTGAAGGTTGCTCTCAATATTATTGTTAGCATTATTATGTAAATAATAATCTAATTCGGAGTCGGAGTTGCTTAAATGATTTAATAATTTATCTTGTGCTTGTAGAAAAAAAACCTTAATAGGTTCATTATTTTTGAACATATTTGCATTTAAATCGTGAACTTTTAATATAATATGCTCTCGCGATAGCTCTTCTAATTCAAGTAAAGTATACAATTCATCAATAGAATAATCTTCAATAGATGTATTAAAAACATCATAATTATTTTTGGAGGGCATCATTTATAAATATTTAAACTATATTTAGTTTAATGAGTATTTTTTATATTTTTTATATTTTTAATAGTTACAAATCTTTTTTTGTAGATATTTATTAAAAATCCAACAAAATCGAATTCATCATTATTGATTACTTTTTTGGGTAATTTTTGAATGCCTTGTCCTCTTTTACAGTGATAAGCCGTCTTGAATAAGTATTCTTCTAACCATAGTATTATTTCATTCTCATAGCTATTAAGATTTTTTCTGTCAATTCTATAATTTGATTTGTATATGAACCTATTATAATTATTATCTGTGTAAATTTTATAGTATTTTCTATTTTCTCTTGCGAGATTATTTTTAACTATACCTATTCCTTCTATACAATTATTAGTATTATTCATTTCTAATACTAATAATAGAGTATCTGGGTCTATTGAATCGCTAATTTTTACAGGTGTTCCATAAATACAACCCTCTGAGTTATTATTTTTATTAATCCATTCCCTATTTTCTCTAAAAGTTGACGCGCTGAATCGTGTTACGCATATTTCCATAAATATAATATTTGATAAAGAAATAATAGGGACATTTATTTCTCAATTTTTATTTTATTTTTGTTCTTAATGTTCTTAATATTCTTAACGTTATTGGTTGAAATAATAGCATTCTATAGTAATATTGTCTTTGCATGCTTCAATATTTTTTTTAATAACATTAATTTTTTCATTATCGGGATAATTTTGTAATAACTCATTATTGATTGAATATAAAAATTTATAGTTACTTAGCGCTTCATAAACATCATAATAACCTTCGATGTTTTTTGGATTAGCGCTATTTATTACTATATATCCATCAACTAATGAAATATTTAAATTTAAGCTGTTATTTACTATTGGAATTGTAAATTGCTTTAGATTTTTTTCTTGAATTGATATTATTTCATTAGTTATTTTTATAATATTTAGTTCTCGTTCTTGAAAAAGATCCAATAATATATTTTCAATCATTACCGAATTATATTCCTCTTTATATTGTGCTTTCAAATTTTCTCTTATATTTGATTTGATTGTTTTTGAATTATTACTATAAAAATCATCAGCTACTTTTATTAATAACTTACGATCCAATGTTAATAATTTATTTGATTGTAAATATTTTTTATATTCTTCTTCTACAATATTATATACATATGATTTTATACTTTCTATAA
>Ga0114979_10000247_pt1 | contig 36140 bp, 50 predicted proteins | sample S_140625_EF_Meta_FD_87315 | JGI IMG/M metagenome (GOLD analysis project Ga0114979, IMG submission 87315) | Freshwater microbial communities from Lake Simoncouche, Canada to study carbon cycling - S_140625_EF_MetaG | ecosystem: Environmental > Aquatic > Freshwater > Lake | place: Lake...
GCTGACGCCATAGCGTACACGTATCAGCAAGAAGGTCATTCTTTCTATGTACTAACCTTCCCAACTGCCGGTACGACATGGGTATATGACGTGGCTACGCAGATGTGGCATGAACGTGCTGGGTTTACCCAAGGTCAATTTACAAGACATCGTTCAAACTGTCAGATGACTTTTAATAATCTGACCATTGTAGGCGACTACCAAAACGGCAATTTGTACGCCTTAGACTTGGATGTTTACGATGATAGCGTTGCCGAGCAGAAATGGCTACGGTCATGGAGAGCGCTACCCCAAGATGCCAACAATTTAAAACGTACTGTCCAACATACCTTGCAGTTAGATATTGAGTCTGGCGTAGGTCTTAACGCTTTCGATGCCAATTTAACTGCTGAATACATCACTACCGAAGATGGCAAACGACTGTTGGCTTCTAGTGATTTGCTAGTTACTAACATCCACCCGCCTAGTGCTGGGTTTAATCCTCAAGTTGTATTGCGTTTCTCGGATGATGGCGGGCATACGTGGTCTAACGAACATTGGTCAAGTATGGGTAAATTAGGGCTATACGGCACCCGCGTGTTCTTTAGACGTTTAGGCATGACGCTCAAGTTACGCGACCGTGTCTATGAGGTATCAGGTACAGATCCAGTCAAGATAGCGATTATGGCTGCCGAGTTGCAACTAACTGGAACTAGAATGTAATGAACATCACACAAATCCCATCCAATAAGGTTGAAGTGTTGCAAGGCGACACAGGGTTGATGTCAACCTATTGGTATCGGTTTTTCAATAACTTGTACACAATTACGAATAATGGTGTGTCTGGCACATTCACATCGGCGGATGGTAAGGTGATTACCGTCACCAACGGCATCATTACGGAGATTAAGTAACCATGCAAGTGACCATGACATTCGGCAAAGGGTTGTTACCTAATGTACCGTTACGTCAAAGGGTAGAAAACTTGCAACGTGAGATTTCTAAGCTGCCACAATATGAGCCTAAGACTACCCATACGTTTCATGCAGGGATGTATTGTCGTGAAGTATGGCGTCCAGCAGGTGTTTTAGTAGTCGGTAAAGTGCATAAAAAAGAACATTTCTATTTAATCGTATCAGGTACAGTAGCAATTACTACAGATGATGGGGTACAATTAGTTACTGGCCCACACTTGCTGTGTAGTACGCCTGGTACAAAACGTGCTGTGTATGCAGAAACAGACGCTTTATGTATGACTTTTCATGTTGTAGATGCTAAAACAATTGAAGATGCAGAAGCTGAATTAGTTGAAACAGACGAGAACAGTATGTTTACAATCGGCAACACTATTAAAGATAAACAAGTAGAGGTAACACTATGACTTTTTGGGTAGCAGGAGCCACATTAGGTAGCGCCGTAATTGGTGGAATAGCGTCTAATTCTGCCGCTAGTAAACAAGCACAAGCGGCGCGTGAAGCTACGGCGGCGCAACAACAAGCCCTTAATCAACAGATTGAATTAAACAAACCTTTCTACGACACAGGTGTAAACGCCTTAAATAAGTTATCTACGCAAGCCCCCTACACAGTAGACGCGTTTAATTATCAAGCTGACCCAGGTTATGCGTTTCGATTTAATGAAGGCATGAAAGGTTTGAACGCTAATGCCGCCGCTAGAGGTGGCTTAATCTCTGGCAACGCCTTACGTGCTGCGACCAACTATGGTCAAGAAGCAGGATCACAAGAATATGGCAACGCTTACAATCGTTACTTGCAAAACAACGCACAGAAATTACAGGCTTACAATACAAATACTGGTTTGCAACAAAACCTTGCAAGTATGGGTCAAGCATCTGCGAATAACCAAGCAGGCGCAGCAGGCGCGTTTGGTAACTCAGCAGCAGGTAATATTATAGGCGCAGGTAACGCAAGTGCAGCAGGTATGGTAGGTGGTGCTAACGCAGTAACAAGCGGGTTAGGAACTTACCTAAACTACAATCAGAATCAGAATATGATTAACGCGCTTAACAACCGGTCTTCATACGCTAATTTATCAAATCAATACGGCGCAGGTAATGTATATGGTGGGGGGAATATGAACCCAGTCTATACTCCCCCTTCAGTAGCCGAATACGCGCTTAATAATACATATTAAGGATTAATTATGGCTACTATTGATTCCAACATCGCATTAGGGGTTAAACCCATTCAAGTTGAAAATCCAATGAATCAGTATGCGGCGTTGTCGCAGATTCAAAACGCACAAAATCAAAACATGGCGGCGCAGAACCAAAACGCATTGGCGCAGTATCAATTGTCTGCGGCTAAACGTGGGGATGAAAAAGTAAATTTTCTTAATCGCGCTTTTGCAGAAAATACTGACCCAACGACAGGTAAAGTTAACTATGCGGGAGTGCATAGTATGGTTGCAAAAGGTGGGTTTGGATCTGAACTTCCTGCGTTAGTAAAAACACAACAAGCCGAACAAAAAGAAGCTGGGGCAATTGAAAAGCAAAATATTGAAGTAGAAGGGCTTAAATTTGAACAAAAAATAAAAAAAATGAACAAAGCCATTACGGATATTATTAATTTAAATACCCCGCAAGAAGCAATTGCGGGGGTTGAAAGACATTTAGCTAATGGTGACATTGATCAAGTAAAAGCAGACCAACTTAAACAATCTATTGCGCGAGAACCTGATTTTAGAAAATGGCAAAAAAATACCGCAATGAATATTTTAGATGTAAAAGATAGATTTGAAGTTGATCATAAAAATAGAATAGCGGCAACTGGCGAAAAGAACGCTACTACTAGCGCTGGGCAATTAGTATTAGCGCGAGATAAATATAACTTTGAAACTAACCCAGAAGCACAAGCTAACATGGCTAAAGTTAAAAAAGGTGGTGAATTAGCGGCTACTGAAGAAGTATCAAGAGTTAAAGATATTCAAGGCGCTAGAAAAGTTCTTGAAACTATTGGTTTTAATCCTATAAGTGGTGAAGATAAAGTTAGAAACTTAATTAAAAAATCTACCGGTAGTTACGGCGGCGCTTCAGTTGACTTTTTAGGTAGGATAATTGGCGAATCTACAGAAGGTGCAGATGCTATTGGTCAATTAAAAACTTTTGAAACTAAAGTAGCAACTGATTTACTTGGTGGTAAATTAGGCGCGGGTATTTCCAATGATGATCGTAAATTTATTATGGCGGGGTTAGGTGAAATTTCAGATAATACTTTACCTAGAGATACACGCGAACTAGCCTGGAGTCAAGTTGTTGATCGTATGCGTAAAGTTGGGTTGATGGATTTACCTTCAGACGCAAAACCAACACCAACACCAACAAATCCAAAACCAAATAAATCTGGTGGTATTGCCCCACCGTCTGGTTACGTAGTAGATAAAACACCATAATAAGGGTTACTATGCCAATTCAAACAGCTACTAACCCTAAAACTGGCGAACGTGTTGCCTTAATAGGTGATTCTTGGCAACCTGTTTTACAATCTGCAACTAATAAAGACACAGGCGCTAAAGCCTATTTAGTTGGGGATAAATGGTTGTCTGACACACCAACAACTGAAGCTCCACCTAAACGTCAAAACGTAGGCGCTGAAAAAGGTAATATGTTTACGCAAGGCGTTGAGGATATGCAGTACGATCCAATGTCCGGCCTGCCGCTAAATACCGCTGGGTATGATTCAGCGCCAACAGGTGCTACAGGGGTTGCGGCTAAAGCATTAACAACAATGGCAGGCGTACCTATTAACTACGCAATGGGCGCGGCATCAATACCTTTAAACGTAGCCAATTTAGCTAGTAAAGTAACAGGTGTTGGTCAACCCGCAACAACAATGTCTAGCATGATAACTGGTCAAAAACCACTATCTATGACTGAACAAGCGTTACAAGCTAAAAATCAGATTGTGCAAGGTGTTAATCAACAAAGTTATGCGCCAGTAACTAAAACGGCTGCGTTTGCTGGCGAGGTATTTAACCCAGTAACGCTAGCGGTACCCGGCGCGTTAGGCAGCGCGGTAACTAAAATTAGTTCTGTAAATCCTGCATTGGCTAAGTTTGCTGCGCCAATTGCTGAATCATTAGCGTCAAGTGGCTTTAAAACAGGAATTGTACCAACTAACGCGTTACAAAAAATATTAAATTTAAGTGTGCAAGGTGCAGGCGGTGCCGGTACAAGCGTAGTTACAAATATGTTAATTAGTCCTGAGCAATCTAATACTACAGCAGGCGCTATAGGTGCTGCCGTGCCTATTGCAGTTCCACCGGTTGCAAAAGGTATTGCTATTGCCGCAGGTAAAGTTTGGGATTTAGCTACTAATCAAGCTGCTAAAGTTGAAGCAGGTAAAATTGCTCGTAAAATGGCTGGTGATACAATTAATGAGATTCGTGCAGCCAATGGCATAGCACCAATGGATATAGACGCGGCACAAGCAGCGTATGGTATTCAAAATGACGTATGGCAAGCGTTTCTTGATGTTGTTAAAGGTAAAGATACTAAAGCAGTATTTAGTGGGCTAAAAACCAAACAAGCGCAAGATCAATTTAATATGTTAGCAAATATGGCTAGAGGTGCTACCGAAGCAGAAGCAAAAACTAGCCGTGAAGTAGCAAATAAAACATTAAATAATTTAACTACACGTGGTCGTGAAGAAAATATGTTAAACGCTAATCTTGGTAAGGAAGTTATGGTTCCTTTACAACAAGAAGCCGATTTAGCTAGACAAGCCGCAGCTGCTAATGTAGAAAAAGTGCGCCGGTTAAGTAACCCACAAGTAACAATAGAACCCCTTAATATTACACCTAAGCTAATAGATAACGCAGGTGTTAACGCACCGGGCGTGCAAGCAAGAGCAATTAACCCTGTGCCAACTAATTTGGCTACTGACGCTAATTTAACTAATTTAGCTAATAGAGCAGATGAAGTAGCTAATAAAGCCGCCGCAGAATCATTAACGCAAGGCGAAATTGCAAGAAATGCTGAAGCTAAATTAGCTGATTTAACTGCTAAAGGAATACAACCTTTAGATGTTAGTGTTATTACTAAAAAATTAAGTGAGTTTGCAAATCAAGTAGGCACAAGGGCAGACCCAATACAAGTAAGTGTATTAAATAATCTTAACCAACATATTAAAAATGTGGCTAAGACTGGTGGTGGAATTATGGATGTTAACGATTTATACCAAATTCGTAAAACTGGTCTTAACGACGCTATTGAAAAAGAATTAAGATCTAATGGGCTTGATCCTAGTACGCAAAGTAAACGCATAGCAGATATGCTAACGCAAATTCGCCCTCTAATTGATGATGCTATTGAAAAAGCTGGAGGTAAAACATGGCGTGATTATTTAGCTACCCATTCAGCCGGATTAAAGCAAATTGAACAAATGGAAATGGCGGATAAGTTAAGAAACTTATACACGACAGATAAGAATACTTTTGTTAAATTGGTTGAAGGTAATGACACAAAAGCAGTTCAAGACATATTTGGACCAGGCAATTACGATATTGCGATGCAAATGTCTGAAAAAATAAAACCTTTACTAAAAATTAAAGATGAAATTGTACGCGATGCAAAAATTAAAGAACAGATTAATACTGCTCGCCGTGCATTAGGTTTTAAAGAAAATAGTTGGGCAGAAAAAATTCCTGGTTTCGTAGGGTTAGAAACTGCCGTTGCTAAAAAATTAATCCAAACTATTGAAGGTAAAATTAACGACAAAGCAATGCAAGTGTTAATTAAAGGTGCGGAATCAGGTAAAAGTATGAATGAAATATTAAATACTTTACCTGCATCCGAAAGGACTAAATTTTTAAACGTGTTAAATGATAGTAAAGAATGGTCGCCTTTAGTCGGTACTGCCATAAATCGTGCAACAAACAGAAACAAATTAGCACCAGAACAAATTAATCAAAATGCCCTTGCGAGATAACATGGAAAATCAGTCATTATTTAATATTGTAGTTGTTGCAGTTCTTGCTTGTGTCGGATGGTTTGCGCGTCAGTTATGGGATGCGATTCAAAGTCTTAAAAATGACCTCAAAGAGATTGAAGTGGATTTACCTACGCAATACGTGCGCAAGGTGGACATTGAATCAAGGTTTGATAAACTAGAATCCATCTTAGAAAAGATTTTTGACCGATTAGACAGAAAGGCTGACAAATGAGTTTAGACCCTATTAGCGCAGCACTTGACCTTGGCAACACGCTCATCACACGTATTTTCCCCGACCCAGCACAAGCATCCCAAGCAAAACTCGAACTTCTAAAGTTACAACAGTCTGGCGAACTTGCTTCTATGACCGCGCAGACTGACATCAATAAAGCAGAAGCGACCAACTCCTCCCTATTCGTGTCAGGCTGGCGCCCAGCAGTCGGTTGGGTATGCGCCTTAGCCTTAGCCTATCAATATCTTTTAAGACCGTTAGCTGGCACGATTGCTAGTATTGCAGGTGTTACTATTCCACCATTACCAGGCTTGGATGATAATCTTTGGCAACTGCTCATGGGAATGCTCGGCATGGGTGGTCTAAGAACATTTGAGAAACTTCAAGGGGTAGCCGCTAAATGATATCCAAAGAAAATGTCGGTGGTTTTGTAACTGTATGCGTAACAATTACGCTTTGCATTGTAATTATCGGCATGGTCGGTGCTTTATTACTAGGATTATTTGATAGAAGTATTGATAACTCCAAAATATTTGAAGCAATCACCCCTGCGTTCCAAACGATTATTGGGGGATTCATTGGTTTAATTACCGGAATTAAGATAGGACATGACGATGCCAAACTTGACTGAACACTTCACGCTAGAAGAACTTACGCATACCGACCACCGCCAGTTTGACAATACCCCAAACGACGCAGAACTTGCTAATCTACAACGATTAGCCGAATTTCTTGAAAAAGTAAAAATGGTACTGCGTGGCAAACCCATTATGATTAACTCAGCGTTCCGGTCTAAGCAAGTGAATGACGCGGTTGGTAGTAAAGACTCAAGTCAGCATCGTGTAGGCTGTGCGGCTGACATCCGTGTGCCTGGTATGAAGCCGAATGAGGTAGTGCAAGCGCTCATGGCGTCTGGGTTAGAGTATGATCAGATTATTAGGGAATTTGACAGTTGGACCCATATCTCCATCCCTAACGACCCCAACGGTAAGCCACGCAAGCAAGCGTTAATCATCGACCGAGCTGGGACTAGGGTCTACGCGTAATTCGCTTGGTGCTTTCCAACCTATTCTTTTAAAAGTTTCAAGAATGTTAGTGCGGCTTGCTCTGACATACGCCCAAGCGGGGTTTTTCCATCCGGGTTTATAGTTGTTCATTAGTTGTCCTTGTGTTGATGTGTCGGTAGGCTTTAATCGCCGCCTTCAAGTCTTGTTGTAGCGCATCAATACGACACGCATCATCTATCAGATGGTTGTAAGAATCCTTAGCAAACTGCACTAAGTTGTCATGCGACCAACTTTCAAAATCAGGATTAATCACGGTGCCACCGCTTCTTTCATTATCTCGATACGCTCACGGCTTACACGCAAGGTGTTGTAACGCATGTGAAGGCGTTCTAGAATAGACGCGCGTCTAGGCCCTTGCCTTTCAGCGTTGAGCATCTCCAACACTTCCTGCTCAGTCAGTTGATTTAATGTTACTAGTAATTGTCGCCAGCTTAAAGGTTTCATCTTCTATCTTTCTATTTAAAATTTCAATTTCATCTATGGTTTTAATTAACGCACGTGACACAATGTTAAACTCACGCTGTCTAATTTTTAGTGTTGCTTTCGCAGCCTTTAGCTTGGCTTTGTACTGATCTACTCGCTTCATGGGCTTCCTTTCTAGTCTGTTCGGTTAAAAAAATGGTTAAAGTACAAATAAAAAATGCTACTAAAAACCCAAAAAATATTAATTTCATAATTTACCTTTTGCTTTTAAATATGCTTCTGAATGTCCACCTTGACAAGTGCAATCTTCTAATTCAGTTTTTAAAGTTTTAATATCATCAATTGACGCAATTAATTTTTCACGCAAATATTCAATATTTATATCTTTATCACGCAACATATTGTGATAGCGTTCAATTTCTTCTGCTTGTTTGCGTAGCATAATGACAGATTGCTTTGCTGTTTCATATTGATTATAAGAAGCATTATTTTCAATCCAATCTGCTAATTCATTTACATTCATTTCTCACTCGCTTTCTTTAAAATGGCTCTTGCAAAGTTTGAAATATTTACATCCCCATAATTTTCTTTCCAAACTTCTAATATTTCCTCCTCAGTTAATTCACGCATTGGATGTGTATAAAGTGGGGTAAACAAATGCAAATCAAATTCGTTAGGCTTTTCTGTTTTAAATATTTGTTTTGAATTAGTGTGCATCCATGCTATAGGTTCACTCAATTCTTTGTGGGTAGCGTATTCCGCTTTAACATAAGTTACTTTATCGGGGTCTGTTGGGTGTTGTTTAAACGACATTACTCACTCGCTTTCTTTATTCATTTTTCTAGCCTCACTTTTCCCATGTAAACCCAATCTAATGGCTCAATTAACCATGTATGGCGAACACGAATTATTTTATTTTTGCTATCGTTGTAAATATAAAGATATTGAATATCAAAAGTATCTTCATCGTAATATTCTTTTGGCTTCGGCTCTGGTTTGATTCTGTATTCTTCATCGTCATACCAACCAGGACATTCAGAATATATCCAAGTTACTTTAGATATTCGTCTTTCAATTTTTGCACCATTAGCCCAAGCTACAATTAAATCGCGATGTTTATGCTTCATCTTTACTCTCCTCAAAAAAATCGGTGGCTTTAAAGCCCTTGTTTTCTAAAATCTTTTTTGCTTTGGTTAACGCAGCGTTTTTAATATTGTTGACGCTCATCTCGCTAAGACCTAACTCTTTCGCAACTTCGGATGCGTTATCAAGCAATCCAAATCTAGGTTTTAATATACTCATTTTGGCGCCTTTGTTTTTCCATAAAACATTTCTTTAGAAAATGCGCCTAAAATAGCTGCTTTTGCTTCTTCACGTTCTTCTTTAGGTAAATCAGCTACCGATTCTTCAAGACATTCCATCACGCTTTTTATCATTTCTTTTATAGTAATTATTGTGCTCATTTTGTGTCCGCTTTCTTTAATTGCCAATTACAAACTTACCAGTTGAAAACATTAGAATTGTAAAAAACATACCAATTCCAAACCCCATACATAATAAATAAATTTTCATTTCAATTCTTCCATTGTTATTTCAGATAATGCCTTTTTATCTTTCAAGGCGGTTAGTATACGACTCTCAATCGTACCTTCTGTTACTAATATGTAAACCCATACCTCTTTTATTTGACCACTACGATGTAGGCGACCAACAGTCTGTTCATACAACTCCAACGACCACGGCAACGATACAAACACCATCTTGTTGCCACCAAACTGAAGATTCAACCCATGACCTGCTGACTTGGGGTGCAGCAAGAACAACTCAACCTTGCCATCATTCCAACGCTCGATGACTTTTTCATCGTTAATCGTCTGGGCATGAGGATAACGACGCTTGAGTTCTGCCAACTCCTCAATGTAGTTGTACACAATAATGGTATTGGCGTGTTGGTTCTCCTCAAGCAAGTCGTCCAACAGGTCAAACTTATGGCTACTGAACCAGATTGGCACCTTTGTCACGTTCATGCGACCAGGGGTATTCGACGGCGTCGTTTCAGTCTGATAGACAAACCCCGATGCCATCTGTTGCAACTTCTGTGTGACGGCTGCTGCGCTAACGGCGGTGATAATCTCCTTGGCGAACTGTACGGCGTAATCTTTCTTCATCGCTTTGTACGGCTTGTCATCGGTCATCGTAGCCCTTAGTTCAACCTCATGGCATGGCGGCAACTTGTCCTTGTACTCACCTGCGTCTAATACAAACGTAGCAGGTTTGATACGCTCCATGACCTGCGTGAGTGACCCTACTCTTGGCTCCCATTCACCAAAATCACGGTTGATCAAGACAAAATACTGTTGCATGAACGCGCCCTTAGACCGACCAAGTAAGGATTCATCGACTACCTTGCATTGGCCATAGACATCTTCTAGGCCGTTGCTTGTAAACGATCCGGTCAAGCCCCAACGAATCTTCATTGGTTCTAACACTTTCATCAGCGCCTTGAAGCGTTTGCCGGATGGGTTCTTGAGTTTGGTTAACTCATCAAACACGACACCGTCAAAGTCTAACTTCTGCTCTGACAACCATTGGATATTGTCGTAGTTTGTCACCACCACAGGGTAACCAGAATGTAGGGCTTGTAAGCGTTGTGCTGGGGTGCCAACTGCTACGGCAATCGGCGTATCGGTAGCCCACTTGGGTTGCTCAACCGGCCACACGTCAGTACAGACGCGCTTGGGCGCCAACACTAGCCAACGCTTGACAAACTTGTAGCGTAGCATATCTTGCATGGCTATAAGGGTAAGCGCCGTCTTGCCTGCACCGACTGGCGCAAGGATCATGGCGCGGTCGTTCTGGTAAAGGAAGTCGGCAGCTTTTTCTTGATAGTTTCGTAGTTTAAGCATGACGGGCAAACTTTCCATGGTATTTATTGCGCATCGTTTCAACGATAAACTTAGCTACGTTAATATCATGGTAATAACCAAAAAATTTTTCTTTACTGTTAACGCTTATTCGAACCCCCCATTTTTGTGTTGCTTTATACCAATAAACGCCCTTCACACCAGATGTGTTACCTGCACGTGTTCTAGCATTACGGTTATTTTGCAATATAGAAGCCGCACGCAAATTATTAATGTGATTATTCAAACGATTATTGTCGATGTGGTCAATAAACTCAGGTAAATAGCCGTGATGATATAAAAAAATAATGCGATGGTTTTTATACTTTTTTGCGTTAATGTTTGTTTGCAAATATCCATCGCCGCTTAATGACCCAGCTTTATCACCTGTTTTTGCGTTAGATGATGTACCAATGCGTCGGTACAACTCACCATCACGATATTCAAATAATTCTTTTACTAACTGTTGTGTAATTTCCATGTTTCTTTCCATTCGTCTATTTCTTTTGTTGAACTAAACAATCTATAGTTTTGATTTAATAACCGCATTTCTATCGCAAATACTTTTTGCAGTTCTGACAGCCTACCATTTGGTGCTTTCAACTCCACAAACCACACGCTGCCATCAAGCATACAAGCAACTTGATCCGCAACCCCACGCTGGTTTACTGACCTAAACTTGTAGGTTTTTCCACCTAATGACATTACCGCCCATTTAAAGTAAGATTCAATTTCTTTTTCATTCATGTAAAAAAGTTTAACACACAATTATTTTTCTGTGTTAGAATTTAATTTCCAATCAACTAAATTAAAGTAAAGGATTTAAAAAATGGCTAATCATTCAACTATAGTCGGTGGCTCGACTGCCAAACGTGTCATCAATTGCCCAGCATCTGTTGCACTCTGCGCTAAGATGCCACCAAAGCCGGGTAGCACTTACGCAGACGAAGGTACATTACTTCACGATGCGATTGCACAAGTGTTAGGTGCGGATAAAACACCAGAGTCTTTGCTAGGTATGAAGTATAACGACCAAGTATTAACGCAAGAACTCATCGACAGTAAACTCATGGGTGCTTTAAAACTGTTAGCAGAAGTTGATCCTAACCTTGAGATGGAATACGCAGTAGAAACGGAAGTCAATTTTGGTGAGTTTTTACCTGATGTCTTTGGCTCATGTGATCTAATCGGTCGTATCGGTAATCGTGCGATTGTACTCGATTGGAAGTTTGGCGATGGTGTAGCAGTTAGTGTAGAAGAAAACGAGCAGTTGATGTTCTATGCAGCCGCTGCCATGCGTACTGAATCAGCCAAGTGGGCGTTTGACGGTGTGGATGAGATTGAATGTGTCATCATTCAGCCACCAATGATTCGTCGTTGGGTGACAACACCTGAGCGTATTGCGCAGTTTGAAACGCAGTTGCAGCACGCAGTTTACGAATCAGAAAAGAAAACGGCAACCATGAAGGCTGGTGAGCATTGCAGATGGTGCGCAGCCAAGCCGACTTGCCCACAAATGACTGGTGCAGTTGACCGTGCTTTGCACGTCAGTTTAGAATCATTAGACGCGCAGAGAATTGGTGCATACTTAGCAAACTGTGATTTATTAGAACAATGGATTACAGACTTGAGAGCATTAGCATTTCAGATGCTTGAGAATGACAAGCCGGTGCCGGGGTGGAAGTTAGTCAACAAGCGTGCTACACGCCAATGGACTAATGAAACTGAAGCAAGTGTTAAACTAGCTGATCTTGGTATTGATGCGTTTAAGAAGTCAATCATATCACCTGCGCAGGCAGAAAAAGAACTCAAGAAGTTAGGTGTTAAACTACCTGACGACTTAGTAGTAGCAGTAAGTAGTGGCAGTACGTTGGCTCGTGAAGATGATTCACGCCCAGCGGTAGTAAACATCGGGAAGCAACTCACCGCAGCCCTTTCTAAAATTCAATAAGGAATCAAATAATGTCTAATATCACTACATTTTCAGCAGCAAAATTACCTTCAGTCGAATCATTATCTACAGCATTACGTGCTTTAGAAACCGATGTCGGCGCAGCAGGTGTCGTTATTATCAAAATGGATAAAACAGGCCATTGGGTGTTCGGTGCAGATCAGACCGAAGTCGAAGATGATTCAACATGGGCAGTCAATCCTTTCTCATTCGTGCATGGTTACATCGCATGGGGTGACGGTGAAGTGTTGGGCGAGAAGATGGTATCAGTATCACAACCTTTACCGGAACTCGATGCAGCGCCACCTAACGCTAAAAAAGGTTGGGAAACGCAGGTCGGTATGTCCATGAAGTGTTTGACTGGCGAAGATAAGGATATGGAAGTTCGCTATACCACAACTTCAGTTGGTGGAAAGCGATCAGTTCAAGCCTTAGCCGTAGCCATCGCAACACAAGTCGAAACAGATAGCAGTAAGCCTGTTCCGATTGTGTCGCTTAAGAAAGAGCATTACAGTCACAAGTCTTATGGCCGTATTTATACTCCAATCTTTGACATCCAGTCATGGGTAGGTATGGATGCAGACAAAGCCGAGCAGTTAGAAGCACCGAAAGAAGCAGAAGCTGTAGCAGAAGCACCAGCGACTGCAACACGTCGTCGTAGAAGCTAAGTCTTAGGGGTGATTAAGCAGATATTCGAGGATGTCACAAGTATGTTATTTTTCTGCTTTCTAATATACGTGCAATAGTGACCGAATCGACACCCCACCTAATAAACTAAACTAAAGGAAAATAAAATGAAACATAAAAACGCAGAAGTTTTACACGCGTATGTTGATGGTAAAACGTGTGAATATTGGTCTAACGACAGTAATAAATGGCAAGTAATTCATTTACTTGAAACATTTGATTGGGCAGATAAAGTGCGAATTAAACTAGAACCAAAAAAAGATTGGATAGAAGAAAGAACCTTGTTTTGGAATAAATGTGTTAATTTTGTTGCGTATGACAGTATGGGTAGTGAATGGTTAAAAGATGGCAAGCATTACACTAAATTAGGTAATTTTAAACTTACTTTTGATGGTGAAACTCGTGAAGTTAAATTAGTAGAATTGATTAAATGACTATTCTTTGGCTTGATTTTGAAACGCGTAGCCGTTGTGATCTTATCAGTCATGGTGGTTACAATTATGCTAAGGATATTAGCACTTCGGTGCTATGTCTTTCTTATGCTTTCAATGATGAGGATGTACAGACATGGGTGCCTAGTCAACCATTCCCACAACAAATTATTTATTTTATAAAGCAAGGTATTCAAATTAGGGCGCATAACGCTGCGTTTGAGCGTTTAATCTTTTGGTATGTCTTATGCCCTGATTACAACGTACCAGAACCAAAGCTAGAACAGTTCTATTGCACCGCAACACAAGCACGTGCTAATTGTGCGCCTGGCTCACTCGAAGATGTTGGGCGCTTTAGTGGTGCTAATATGCGCAAGGATCATCGTGGCAGTCAGTTAATTCGGCTGCTCTCTATTCCTAAAGCTGACGGCACATTCAATGACGACCCAACGCTCATGGCTGAGATGGTTGCTTACTGCGAACAAGACGTTCGTGCTATGCGCGCCATTAGCCAAGCCATGCGCCAGTTATCCGATGAGGAGTTGGCTGACTACCATGTGAATGAACGCATCAACGATAGGGGGGTTTTAATTGACACCGACTTGTGCAACGCAGCGATTGGTTACGCGAGTGTCGAATTAGAAGAAATTGAAAAGATTGTAACTGAAGTGACTGAGGGTGAGATTACCTCAGTTCGTAGTACCAAGATGCGTGAGTGGGTGTTAGCGCGTGTCGGTAATGAAGCCAAGAAGTTGATGGAAATTTACAAAGATGATGTCAAGAAATATTCCATTGACAAGTCGGTAAGGGCTAATCTATTAGTCTTAGCACAAGAAAACCCAGAACAAGTGCCGCCAAACGTGGCAGATGTTATCCAATGCGCTGACGACCTATGGGCGTCTAGCGTAGCCAAATTTAAACGATTAAAGGAATTAGCCGATGTTGAAGATCAACGAGTTCGAGGAGCGTTCGTGTTTGCTGGTGGAAGTGCTACGGGCAGAGCAAGCAGTTACGGCGCCCAATTGCATAACTTCACCCGAAAGTGTGCCAAAGAACCAGACGCTGTTCGACAAGCGATGGTTAGAAGCCATTCAATTGTCCCTGTTTACGGAAAGCGAGTTACCGATGTGTTAAAAGGGATGCTGCGCCCAGCTATTATTGCACCTAAAAATCACGTGTTAGTTGTAGCAGATTGGAGTGCTATCGAAGCAAGAGTAAACCCTTGGTTATCCCCACACTCTAGCGCTAAAGATTTATTAAATGTTTTTACTTCTGGAAAAGATATTTATGTACGTGAAGCCGCGGGTATTTACGCGTGTTCTGAAAACGATATAACACCTGACAAAAGACAGCTAGGGAAAATAGCTATTCTTAGTTTAGGATTTGGAGGAGGAGCAGGAGCGTTTACCGCCATGAGTAGAGCTTATGGGGTGTCTATGTCTGAAGCCGAGATAAAGCGTGTTATTAACGCTTGGCGTCGCAATAATCCTTGGGCAGTCGATTTATGGCAGAATTTAGAGAACGCTTATACCAGAGCCATGCGTAATGTTGGCCGTGAGTTTAGCGCAGGGCGTGTGACTTATCTGTTTGATGGTCAACACTTATGGTATGCACTTCCAAGCGGTCGTGTGTTATGCTATCCATTCGCAAAGTTAGAACCAGATGGAGTTACTTATGCCAAATCCGCATGGAAACCAGCAGCCGATGCAACCGAATGGCCAAGAGGTCGACTTTGGCGAGGGCTTGCCTGCGAGAACATTGTTCAGGCCACCGCAAATGACGTATTGCGTCATGCGTTGCGCGTGTTGGATCAAGACGGCTACATGCCCGTTGCACACGTTCATGATGAAGCAGTTTTACAATGTCATGAATCTGAAGCTGAAGCGGTAATGCAGAAGATGCAAGAGGTGATGTGTACCCCACCGGCATGGGCGCAAGGATTACCATTAAACATTGAAGTAAATACAATGCAGCGTTATGGAAAGTAATTAAAAAAAATCCCCTAGCTACTTTATTAGATTTGGCTAGGGGATTCAAAAAGTCAACATTCACGGAGATACAAAATGAAACAAAATCTATTAGATTATATCATTAACTTAGCGCCAGAAGGCGAAACAGCGTTAATTGTTCGACAAAAGCCACAACTCAAAAACAACGAGATGCAGTTCCATGCAGACGGCGCAGTCAAATGCACATGGCCTGCTTACTTGCCGACTGCTAAGACCCGAACAGGGGAAGCGTGGTATGTGAATACTGCATCCTTTATCATTGACCGGTTCGAGGATGGGCGCATTTCAGCGTCAGCATCCAACTGCGAGTATGTCCTATTTATGATGCTAGATGACATTGGCACCAAGTCCAAAACCCCACCCCTTGCACCGACGTGGATTTTAGAAACGTCGGAGGGGAATTTTCAATATGGTTACGCGTTTACTGAACAACCAACCAAGGGGGAGTTCACTGCCGCCATTCGAGCCATTGCCGATGCAGGCTACACAGATGCTGGTGCTTGCAATGCAGTACGCAACGTGCGTATACCAGGCAGTATTAATTTAAAACCTGGTCGCAATAACTTTGAAGCAAAATTGGTTGAGTTTACACCGACGAACGAATATACTTTAGGAGAGATTTGCGATGCGTTGGGGGTTACCCCAGCGCCTGCCGATACGAACCATTATCAACCCTTACGACTTGCCGATAATGGTAGCGACAACGTGTTAGCGTGGCTCAATACTGAAGGCCTTATCTTGTCCAAAATTAATGGTGAGGGGTGGTTGGGGGTTATCTGCCCGAACAATGCCGAGCATACAGACGGCAATCCAGAGGGACGTTACAAGCCGTTGGATCGTTCGTACTGTTGCCTACATTCACATTGTATTGACTTTGATTCTAAGTCGTTTTTAGGGTGGGTTGCCGATAATGGCGGTCCAACAGTTACGCATGGACTGCGTGATGAGCTGATTGCTGAAACGATGAGCGTTGCTCTCGCCAAAATTAGCCCTTCTGATATGTTTAGCACCGATTCTGATGCGTTAATCGCTGAGGTAGAACGTAAAGAATTAGGTCGTGTTGAGAAGAACGGATGGTATGAGCGCTTTGCGTATGTGCAAGACGATGAGAGTTACTTCGATATGCAAGACAGACGAGAAATCAGCCGTCAGACATTTAATGCCCTTTATCGTCATATCGATTGCAAGTCAATCCACTCTGGCACGCGCATCCTAGCGTCAAACTGTTTTGATGAAAATAGACAAGCGAAAGGCGCCAAAGCGTTAGTCGGCATCACCTATGCTGCTGGTGAATCTGTCATCGTCAATCGTGATGGAGATTTATTTGGTAATCGTTGGCGTGACGCTAGACCGGATGTGTCAGGCGTAACGGCTAACGATCAGTCGGTTTTAGCGTGGTTAGACCATTGTCGTACTCTTATTACCGAACCTGAAGAATTAGACCACTTACTCGACATCATGGCGTTCAAGGTTCAGAACCCACGTATCAAGATCAACCATGCCGTATTGCATGGGGGTGACGAGGGGAGTGGCAAGGATACGATGTGGGCGCCGTTCATTTGGGCAGTTTGCGGGCCACACCTTAAGAATAGGGGGATCATGGACAGCAACAGCGTGACTTCACAATGGGGATATCAGCTAGAGTCCGAGATTCTCATCATTAACGAACTGAAAGAACCTGATGCCGCGGCACGTAGGCAGTTAGCGAATCAACTCAAGCCAATCATTGCCGCACCGCCGGAGATGTTGCCGATTAATCGTAAAGGTTTGCACCCCTACCAAATGGCAAACAGACTGTTCGTTTTAGCGTTTAGTAACGACCCTGTTCCAATCAGTTTAGCGACGCAAGATAGACGTTGGTTTTGCGTATGGTCAGCTGCATCTCGCATGGATTCACACAAGGCTAAAAAAATGTGGGATTGGTATCAAAATGGGGGTTTTGAGTCGATTTCAGCGTGGTTGCATAGCCGTGATGTAAGTCACTTCAACCCATCAGCGCCGCCGTTTACAACTGAATTTAAATCGAATCTTATCGAGCATGGCATGAGTATGGCTGAAAGTTATTTAGTCGAGATGTTGCGCAATCGTAGTGGGGAGTTTACAAAAGGGGTGATTAGCTCACCATTTCACAGCTTATGTGACCGCTTGACAGGGTTAGCGCCGAGTAATGTCAAGGTGCCACAAGCAGCGTTGCTACATGCCTTAAAAGAAGCTGGATGGATTGATTGTGGGCGTTTAAAGTCTAGAGAGTTTGATACGAAGAAACATATATTTGCCGCGCCCGAAGTAGCTGAAGCACTTAGTAAATCCGAGTTACGCCGAGCAGTTGAAGATATACCGGCGCCCCAAAAGGTTCAAGTTAAATAGAGTCGAAATTAGCGTGGTTAGAAGGAGTCGAAATTAGCGTGAAACGACCAGGCTAAAATCGAGTCGAAATTAGCGTGTTTTGATTGAGTTGAAATTAGCGTGTTTTGATTGAGTTTATCTTGGCTAAATTAATGTGAAGTAGTTACAAGGATCTAAAAAATAACGCTGCTTTATTTTGGACTGCTGGACTGCTAAATTTTAGGTAATAAAAAACCCCTATTTTTAGGGGTTTTCTACTGTTTCTTAGGTATCTAGCTATAAATCAAATAAAGCTATCAAGATATAAAGAATCGAACCAACTACTATTGCAGTCAGCATTTATGACCACCATTCAGCTAATCCATAACCTAACAAAACACCAAACACGATAACGATTACAGCATCAATAATTTTATCTTTCATTTCATTCCTCGATTAAAGTTTTAAGTAAATCAGCATAGGAGTTACTCACAGCTGGATATATTTCAGAAAAGGCATCCATAAAAAAGAATGAGTAATCATATTCAGTAGCACCATTTCTAATAGCACAGTCAAATATTTTAGTTAAATCAACTATTAATTCTGAACCATTATTTTTTAAAATTTGTTGTTCAATTTGTTGCAATACATCCTGAGCTTGAGTTATTGTTTCCTTGTCATCTTCATAACATGAATCTGAAGGTTCTTTATCATCAATGTAATAATCTCCGATTTTAGAAAGTCTCTCAAGTTTTAAGAATTGTTCTTTAGTAATTTCTACTATCATGCTATTTCCTTTTCTTTTTTAGTATTGAATGAATTTTTAGTGTTTACGCCATAAGAATCATAGGTTTCAGTTTTAACCAGCTCAGCTAGATAAGGGAACATGTTGATAGCATCTTGATGATTCCTGATACATTTAACATAGTCATCCTCTCTTAATCCACCATCTAAGCACATGTAAGCTATGTCTATGTATGAGCTATAGTCAAAAGTTTTAATAAACTCATACACTACATCAGGATTCATGTCTGTAGCTTTGAACAGTCCAGCATCCTCAAATTCCATGAATATCTGATTTAACTCATCATCTTGATAGTAGCTAGACTCATGATCCTCATCATTCAATAAAGGACTTTTAACTTTGATAGAACCATTGTAAGAATACCCATAGTTGTATGAACCTAAATAGTCATCTTTATAGTTGTATCTAATTTCTGGTAAGTCCTTTAGTTGATTTAATAGGATTTTCTTATCCTTAGATGGTTTCTTAGTAGCTAATCTTGATGCTGTCCATGCGTAGGTATTCGATAACCACATCCCATGCCAATAAACACCAGCATCCTTGTTAATCGTTGCCATTCTACCCTTACTGTCCATAATCACGAATTTATTACTATGTCCAATATGCTCAGCTACTACTAAATTGAAAGCTGGATGAAATGCAAAATCAGGATTTTTAGCTAACATAGGGATTAAAAAATTCTTAATGTAGTGATAGGTGTCTGATTTCTTAGGATTCTCTTTGTTACCCGTTGATAGAATCCCATTGTGCATTAACCACATATCAATGCCATGAGTAGCTTTATTGAGAATCTGATAGGGATGACAGTTATCTAAATCAATGTCTCCATGCGTCCTCATTCTTAAATGCCATGCACAATTTTTACCCTTGATGTGGGCATCATAAAATGCTAACAATTCCCTTTCAGTTTTAGGTAGAGATTTTTTTACAATCAAATTCCCTTTCTCAACATACATAACCCCTACACCATCAGAGTTATAACTATAGAAATCAGAAATCCATTCAGAATGAAGCTCTGGACTGTTTTTAGCTTGAGTAATTAATAAACACATATTTTTTATTTTCCTTTAGTTGATTGAAATTGTTTAAGCTACTAATTTAAGATGATGCTCAGGACATACCTTGTTGATTGCTGATACTTCAAACCCTTTACTTCTAAGATATACCCTTAGAAACCTTGTATCTTGCTTATTCTCAGGTTTACAAATAAATTCTATAAAGTCCTTAGTTGTAAGCTGGTCAATACTTGCATCTTTGCAAAAATGCCATGTGGCATAGGTAAATTCGAGACATGCCATAATCGTCTCATATTTCAATGTGCCTTTAAATAGTCTGAATTCAATAGTCCTATCATTCTGAAAGTTTAAGGATTCATACCTATCATAATTTAACCCTCTTAGCTGGTTAAATTTGTTTTTACTATTTTTCACAGTATTTTTTAACCAGCTTTTATCACTTTTTTTATCTACTAATTTGGCGTAACTAGCTGAATCCCGTCTAGCTATAGCTTTAATTAAATCTAAGTTACTAGCATCATTGATAAAGAAAACCATCTTAGCACCATGTAAGGTAGTCATATCAGACTTACAGATGTGGATGTGCAATCCACATGTAGATGTGTTATGTGATGACATGCCATCAAACCTATGCTTAAAAAATTCTAGCTGTGTTTTATGCACATCTAACCCCGTATAGCTAGTCACCATCTCAAACCCGTTATCTAGTGAACGATCCTCTTCACATAGTGCATAGGTATGTTGTTTATATTTCCCAACAACATCTAACAAATGACCAGCTCTCTCATCTTTATTAAATTTTCCAGAATCGGCTGTTTCCATCTCCAGCTCAAGTCCTAACAATACCCTAGGTTTACGATTATCAAAACTTGATGGGATATGTCCTAGTTTTCGTTTACTAGAATGATAAGAACCAATATTGTTATAACCATTAGAATCATCATCATCATATTCATCCTCATCCTCGAACCATTCGTCTCTTTGGTAATAATTCTCATCATTATTCCAATAGTAGTTTTCCTTACAGCTAGAACAGATTATGTCGTCATCTTCTAAACTATAAAAATTACCTTCCATGTCAAGATGACTACAATCATAACAAGCACCAAAAGAATAATTAGTAAAGGTATTGTTTAATAAATCTTTCCAATTTCTTAGACTACGCATCCAATAATAATGATTATTTAACTCACTTACAATGAACATACTAGCTGAATGAGAATTACTGAACATTTTGGAATGAAACAATTTTCCAAAATCTTTCAAGTCTTGCTTTCTTTCTTTATATTCCTCAGCTGTAATATTTGACGACATACAATCAACTAAAAGTCTATCAGTTATCTTAGCATTGGCATTTATCCTACCATTGATTAAATACCTTAGATAACTTAGATTACTTCCACTAGCTCTATATTGATGCTTTAACTGAATTAAATTCATTTTTACTACTCCTATAGATTAGATTAAATTAATTTACTTTACTGCTCTTATAGTGTAACAGAATTTATTGCATTTGTGGACAATTTTTATTCATTGTGGACATGATGTGGATAAGAATGTGGACTATGAGAATTGGCATGGAACCCTTGAGGATGCTGGATGTGGATAATGTGGACTATTTTATTACCTTATATCTATAAGATTAAAAATATCTAAATGAGAATCATTCTCATGTGTCAACTTGTACCAATTAAAAATGACTTATCCACATGTCCACAATGTCCACAATTCGTGCATGTTGTCCACATGCAAAATGCCCTTAAATCTCTCTTATGGACAATGTGGACACCAGACTTTTAATTGTCCATATTGTCCACAATTAAACCCTTTTAAATCCCCTAGCACCTAATTAAAAATGATTGTCCACATTGTCCATGTTGTCCACATTGTCCATGTTGTCCACATCCTATGCCTTGATGCTGTCCAGCTATAAAATTTTCCAGCTATAAAATCCCTAGCAAAAACGCCTAGCGATCTAGTGGAAAAATGGCTTTCAGCAGCATACCCCCCGGGTAGGGCCTGGGCGTAGGTGTGTCTGTTAATGGACGTATCGCAAAAACTTTTTATTTTTTTAGAAATTTTTTATTAGCACCTAACAAAAAATTTGATACACTATGCAAATGTTCGATAACTTCCAATCCTTCCCTTACGAAGTGCGACAGGTTCGCGCTACGGAGTCACGCTTAGAGAAAATCTACGCAGCGTCCAAGTTAGGACTTAAAGGTGACTCGCTTGCCTTGGCGTCTGGGATGTTGCCTACCGAGTACCGGCAACTGATTCAACTAGATCCTATTGCTGAAATGGCTGAACTCAAAGGACGCGCCGACGGGGAGATGGAGATGTCTACCGTACTGCACGCAGCCGCTAAAGCAGGTGATGCAAAGTCAGCATTAGAAATCCTAAAGCATCAGCACGGGTGGGTCGCAAAACAACAACTGTCCATCGACGTGGAACAACGCATCAGCATTACCCAGGCATTAGAACAAGCACAAACGCGCGTCATCGAGGGTGTCTACACCGACGTTGACGCAACGTTCCACATGAAACCGCAGTTAAAAGAAAAGCAAACCGCTTAAATGCAGACAACAATTTATTCGGCGCAAGATGAAACAGAACTGATGGCTCGCTTGTGGAGTCCTGCGATTAAGGATAACCCACTAGCATTTGTACTCTTTTCATATCCGTGGGGGCAAAAAGGCACCCCACTTGAAAACTTTGCAGGCCCACGCAAGTGGCAACGTGAGGTCTTACTCGACATTGCCGAGCATATCAAACAGAACCAAGGCAAGGTCGACTACGACGTACTGCGAGAAGCCGTGGCTTCTGGTCGTGGTATTGGCAAGTCAGCCTTGGTGTCATGGCTCGTGCTGTGGATGATGACGACACGGATTGGTGCTACGGTCATCGTGTCCGCCAACTCCGAGAGTCAGCTGCGCTCAGTCACATGGGCGGAGATAACGAAGTGGTTGAGTATGTCCATGAACAGTCATTGGTTTGAGGTGTCAGCTACCAGAGTGATGCCCGCCAAATGGCTGACGGAGTTAGTTGAGCGGGATCTGAAGAAAGGCACGCGCTACTGGAACTTGGAAGGTAGACTATGGTCAGCCGAGAATCCCGACGCGTTCGCGGGGGTTCACAACTATGATGGTGTGATGGTCGTGTTTGATGAAGCGTCAGGTATCGACGACTCGATCTGGGCGGTGACATCCGGGTTCTTCACAGAGAACACACCCAACAGGTTCTGGTTAGCGTTTAGTAACCCACGGCGCAATAGTGGGTACTTCTACGAAGCGTTTAACGCCAAGCGTGCGTTTTGGAAGAATCGCAACATTGACGCACGTCAAGTAGAAGGCACCGACAAGAATGTGTATGAGCAGATTATTGAGGAATATGGGGCTGATTCGTACCAAGCCAACGTTGAGGTGTATGGACAGTTTCCATCAGAAGGTGATGATCAGTTTATACCTGTCAGTCTAGTAGATGAAGCGATGAAGCGTACTAAGCATAAGGATGACTCAGCGCCCATCACGATTGGGGTAGACCCTGCAAGGTTTGGTTCAGACTCAACGGTCATCGCTGTCCGGCAAGGTCGTGACATCGTGGAGATTAAACGGTACAAAGGTGACGACACCATGACGGTAGTCGGTTATGTCATCGAAGCAATCGAGCAGTATCAACCAGCGATGGTCTGCGTGGATGAGGGTGGACTTGGTGCTGGCGTGGTGGATCGACTGAAGGAACAACGGTACAAGATTAAGGGTGTGAACTTTGGCAATAAAGCCAAGAACCCGATGATGTATGGCAACAAGCGTGCTGAGATGTGGGGCAACATGAAGGAATGGCTCAAAACGGCAAGCATACCGAGCGACAAGTATTTGAAAAGTGACTTAATCAGCCCGCTGATGAAGCCAGATAGCAAGGGTAGTATTTTCTTGGAATCGAAGAAGGACATGAAGGCAAGAGGACTGGCGTCACCCGACGCTGCGGATGCCATTTGTTTGACATTTGCATTTCCTGTTGCACACCGTGAATTTAAAGGTATAATCAAACGAAATAATTATCAATCACAAAGTTCAGCAGTTAACTCTTGGATGGGTTCATAATGGCAACGAAAAAACACGACAAACCGATTGCGCACAAAACAACCGGCAAAGGGAAAACATACAATCCCACCGAAAAAGGTGCAGGCATGACCGCCAAAGGTCGCGCCGAGTACAACGCAAAAAATAATAGTAATCTCAAGGCACCCGCTCCCAATCCTAAGACAAAAGCCGATGCAGACCGTAAAGCGTCATTTTGTGCCAGGATGACTGGGGTAGTTAAACACGCTAAAGGCGATGCACCACGCGCCAAGGCATCACTTAAGAATTGGAACTGTTAAATGGCAACTAAACCAGGACTTTATGCTAACATTCATGCTAAACAAGCAAGAATTAAGGCTGGCAGCGGCGAAAAAATGAACAAAGTAGGTTCAAAAAACGCACCGACAGCAAAAGATTTTAAAGATTCAGCAAAAACTGCAAAAAAGGGGAAATAATTATGCCTTTAAAGAAATCAGCAAGCAAAGAAGCCTTCAGATCTAATGTGAAAGCAGAAATAAATTCAGGAAAAAAGCCTGCTCAAGCCGTAGCAATTGCGTATTCAGTAAAAAGAGCTGCAACGTCTAAAGGGAAGATGAAGAAATAATGCGACCACTCAGTAATTGTGTATTAATCCGTCAAGATGACGAAAAATTATCAAACACCATTGTTATTCCTACCACAACTAAATTGTTTAGTGGTATAGTTGTCGCTATTGGTGAAGGCAAGAGATTACCCAAGGGTGGTATCGAGCCAATGAATGTGGAAGTTGGGCAACACGTTTTGTTCGGAGAGTTCAGCGGGCAGAAGGTAACTTTAGACGGCGAGGATTTGCTCGTTATGAGAGAACCAGACATTATTGGGATATTAGATGGCAGTTGATCCTTCCTCAATGGAAATTGTTGGCAGAGTAGCCAACGGTGCAAAGTCAGAAGACGACCCACGGGATGTCTTAGCGACGATGCGCCACCGCTTTCAGCAGGCAATGTCTGCTTATTCCGAATCAAGAGAAGATGAACTAGACGACCTACGCTTTTATGCTGGTTCCCCTGATAACGGGTACCAATGGCCCGCAGACGTATTAGCAACTAGAGGGTCAGTCCAAGGACAAACGATTAACGCTAGACCTTGTCTGACCATCAACAAGTTGCCCCAGCACGTCAGACAAATCACCAACGAACAACGACAAAACCGACCCTCTGGCAAGGTAATCCCTGCCGATGATAAGGGAGATGTCGAAGTAGCTGAAATTTTTGAAGGTATGGTACGCCATATCGAGTATATGTCAGACGCCGATGTCGTCTATGACACTGCTTGTGAGAATCAAGTTGTTTACGGCGAAGGGTATTTCCGTATTTTGACGGAATACTGCAATGATGAGTCGTTTAACCAAGATTTAAAATTATGTCGTATTCGTAACGCGTTTAGTGTCTACATGGATCCGTTGATTCAAGACCCAGCCGGTGCAGATGCAAGATGGTGCTTTATTACTGAAGATATGGAAAAGTCTGAGTTTGAAAGACTGTTCCCTAACGCTTCCCCTATTACTTCTATCATGTCGCAAGGTGTTGGCGATGACTCTTTAAGCCAATGGATTAGCGAAAACACTATCCGTATCGTAGAGTATTTCTACTATGTCCATGAACCAAAGAAATTAAACCTTTATCCTGGTAATCAGTCGTTTTTTGATGGCAGTCGTGAAGATAAACAGATGAAAGAAATGGGTTTGAAACCCATTAAATCTCGAACTGTTGATGTTAAGAGCGTCAAATGGATGAAAACCAATGGGTTTGAAATCCTTGAAGAACAAGATTGGGCAGGCAAACACATTCCTGTCATTCGCGTAGTTGGTAACGAATATGAGATTGATGGTCGCATTTATGTGTCTGGTTTAATCCGAAACGCTAAAGATGCCCAAAGAATGTATAACTACTGGGTCAGTCAAGAAGCTGAGATGTTGGCTTTGGCTCCCAAAGCACCGTTTATTGGCTATGGTGGTCAGTTTGAAGGCTACGAGCAACAATGGAAAACGGCTAATACAACCAACTGGCCGTATTTAGAAGTCAACCCCGATGTAACCGATGGTATGGGCGCAACACTACCCCTACCTCAACGCGCGGCACCCCCACTCGCACAAACAGGCTTAATTCAAGCCAAAATGGGCGCTAGTGACGACATTAAGTCGACAACAGGGCAATATGACTCAAGCCTTGGTGCAACGAGCAACGAGCGTTCTGGTAAAGCCATCCTTGCAAGAGAAAAGCAAGGGGATGTCGGTACTTACCACTATGGCGACAATCTCACAAAAGCGATTCGGTTTGCTACACGTCAGTTAATTGACCTCATCCCTAAGATTTACGACACCGAGCGCATTGCTAGGATTATTGGTGTTGATGGTGAAGTGTCAATGGCAAAGATTAACCCAGCGCAAGCCGAGCCGGTTAAGAAGATTGTCGACCAACAAGGTGTAGTGATTGAAAAAATCTACAACCCTACAGTCGGTACTTACGATGTGGTCGCTACAACTGGCGCAGGCTATATGACTAAGCGTCAAGAAGCGATGGATGCAATGGCGCAGATTCTGCAAGGCAATCCTCAGCTATGGACTGTGGCAGGCGACTTGTTCGTGAAAAATATGGATTGGCCAGGCGCGCAAGAGATGGCTAAACGTCTACAAAAAACGATTGATCCAAAATTATTGGCTGATTCTGACGAAGATCCTGCATTACAAGCTGCACAGCAACAGATGCAAGGAATGGCGCAAGAGATGGAACAGATGCACACAATGCTTCAGAATGTCAGTAAGTCAATGGAGATGCAAGACCAACGTCGTAAAGATTACGAAGCGCAGATTAAGATGTTCGATGCTGAAACCAAACGAATTAGCGCCGTTCAAGCATCCATGACGCCCGATCAGATTCATGACATCGTGATGGGTACAATTCACGCTGCGATTGACACAGGCGATTTGATCTCTGGCTCGCAAAACGACCAAAGAATGAATATGCAAGAAGATGAGCAACAAGCACAGCCAATGCAACCACCGATGCAAGGTGAGATGCCCCAAGAACAACCGATGATGCCACAGCAAGGGATGCCAAATGAAAGCGTGTGATTTTGTAGGAATGTTATTTTTGGCTAGAGATGTGGTGCATAGTGTGCATTTAAATACCCGCAGTTATGCCAAACATAAGGCGTTGCAGAAATTTTATGAGAATATTATTGATGTGGCAGACGATTTTGCTGAAACTTATCAAGGTAGGTACGGTTTAATTGGCCCAATCAGTTTAATGTCTGCAAAGAAAACAACCAACGTCATTGAGTTTTTAGAAGGACAACTTGCTGAAATAGAAGAAGCCAGATATAGTATATGTGACAAGACAGATACACCGTTACAACAATTAATTGATAATATTGTTGAATTATATCTAAGAACATTATACAAATTAAGGTTTCTTGCATGACACAAGATCAAGTAAAAGCGTTGTTTGAATATCGTGATGGCGAACTTTACCGATTAATTTCGGTTAGTAGAGTAAAAGTTGGCGATAAAACTGGCACATTAGATTCTAAAGGGTATAAAGCTACAAAAATTAACAACCAAATTTATAAAAATCATCGGATTATATTTTTGATGTTTCATGGCTATTTACCAAAATTTATTGACCATATTGATGGAAACCCATCAAATAACCGAATTGAAAATTTAAGAGAAGCAACAAGGTCTGAAAATGCGTACAACCGAAAAACTTCAGCTATTAATAAATCTGGTGTTAAAAATGTCTATTGGGGTAAACTAGGTAAAAATTGGCGAGTTATGGTGCAAGTTAAGGGTATTCGCAAATATTTTGGTGCGTATAAAGATTTAGAGTTAGCCGAATTAGTTGCTACAATGGCTAGAGAAAAATATCACGGCGAATTTGCCTGTCATTAAATTTAAGGAGAGTTATTGTGGAATTTCTTAGACCTCTAGCCGACACCGAATACGCTGCCGGTTCAGCATCTACAAGCGGTACGGCTGCGACAGTAGCCACTTGGAAGCCTGGACCGCAAGGCGTATTAGTATGGGGAACACAGGATATGTATGTGGCTGTCGGCGTTGGGGTAACTGCTACCTCCGCAAGTACACCAGTACCTGCCTATACTCCAATTCCATTTTTTGCACCGCAAACAGGATCAGGTGAGCCATGGCGGGTAAGTGTTCTGCAAATCTCTACTGCCGGAACGGCTTACGCTAAGCCGATTAATATTCGATGAGTTGGGGCATTGGCGACCGTGTTGGCGTAGCCGTTAGCGCGGGGACTATTGCCACTTTTAATTCTAGACGCCCCGGTCCAGTCCCCTCCCTAATCCTCGACTTTGCGGGAACAGGCACACTTGATTCTCGTATTACCTTCACTCGAAGCACAACAGGCACTTACTATAACTCTAGCGGTGTGCTATCTACCGCAGCCATTAATGCAGCGAGGTTTGACTATAATCCATCCACTTTAGCACCATTAGGTTTGTTGATTGAGCAGAGTAGTACTAACTCTTTAACATACAGTAGCACTTTTACTAACATTGCTTGGTATCAAGCTGGACTTACTTTAGTAGGAGCTTCAACAACTGCTCCAGATAATACTTTGACTGGAACAAGAGCTTACGCAGCGTCTAATAATCAAACTTTTCAGTTAGGAATTACTTTTAATGGATCAGCTTGGACTGGCTCTATTTTTGCTAAATACAATAGCATAAATACATTTAAATTAAATATTTATGATAATGTTGCTGGTAGTAAAGGTACTGTTTTTAATATTCAAACAGGTGCAATAGTAAGTAATGACGCTGGAGTTACATCAACAATAACTGATTCTGGTAATGGTTGGTATCGTTGTACTATTACAAGAACACCAGCTAATTTATCTGCTGGTGGTTTAGTTATAGATAATACAAAAGATATTTTTATTTGGGGCGCACAACTAGAAGCCCTCGCATTTGCTACCTCCTATATCCCCACAACGACTGCCCAAGTAACTAGGGCTGCGGATGTTGCTTCGATAACAGGGGCGAATTTCTCTAGTTGGTATAACCAAGCACAGGGAAGTTTATTTTTAATGAATGATTGTTATAACTTTTCAAATGGTCCATTTCCAATTAGCATTTCGGATGGTACAAGTTTAAACTTAATTTCTATTTCAAATACTGCTGGAAAACCTGAGTTTTATATTGTTAGAAGTTCTGTTCAACAAGTAGATTTATTGACATCCAATGCAATGACAATAAATGTAATGGCAAAAAATGCAGTTTCTTATAATACAAATAATTTTGCTAACGTGTTAAATGGTGGAACTGTTGCTACAAACTTTTCTGGAAACATACCAACAGTAAATAGAATGACAATTGGTAGCACTCCAGCTGGTACTCAATTTAACAATGGGCATATTTCTAAAATATCTTACTACCCAACTGCATTAACCTCTGCTCAACTCCAAGCCCTTACGACATAATTATGCAAGATATCTACTTATCCTTTACAGACGAAGCCGAATCCTTACCGATTCTTTACACCATCGTGCCTACTGAGTATGAGCTAGGTAAGACGGGCAAACCGACTAAAACCGTTAAAACCGAGTCGTATATGACTCCAAATTACCAAAATATTAGTGTAATTGGTACAGTTTATCAGCGACCACCTGAGCCAACTCCAAAGGATTATGTGCCGATTCCTTACCTAGCACCGAACTATGGTGTCAACATCCGATTGATGGATGATGAGGATATTGAGCCATTAAGACCTTATATGGTTTATCCAACTAATCCAATCAGAGTGTGGGCATAATATGGCAACTGTAAATTTATCTTATTTAGCTGGGGCAGGTAGCCAATTCTTTGATGATAGTGGCGTACCGCTATCGGGTGGTTTAATCTACACCTATACGGCTGGTGGCACAACCCCACTCACTACTTACACCTCCATCTCTGGCTTGGTAGCGAACTCCAACCCCATCATTTTAGACGCAGCAGGTCGAATAAATGAGGTTTGGATTCCCGAAGGTGTTAGCTACAAGATGATTATCAAAAATTCTGGTAACGTCACCATCGGCACTTTTGATAACTTAAACCCTATTCCTACCTTGCCAGTCAGTATTGCTAACGGCGGTACAGGCGCAACGACTGCGGTAGGTGCGGTAGCCAACTTAGGCTTGGGAACATTTTTAGTGCCGACCGGTACAATCCTCATGTGGCCATCGAACACGATTCCGGGAGACTGGGTGTTATGCGATGGTTCAGCCATTTTAAGGTCTACTTACGCTACGTTGTACGGCATTATTGGAACAACTTTCGGTTCAGGCAACGGCACAACGACTTTCAATGTACCTAATTATAAAAACCGTATGCCTTATGGTGCAGATATTGCCCCTCTTGGCGGTACAGGTGGTTCGGCTGATGCAATTGTTGTAAGCCACACCCATACGGCAACAGTAACTGACCCAGGTCATAAGCACGTTTATAACTACCCAGTTGATGCAAACGTCAGATCTGGTGGCCCTGGTGGAACTCCATATACCTCAACGGCAACGGATACAAGCACCGCAACCACAGGCATTACTGTAGCTAATAGCACCACAGGATCAAGTGGCACAAATGCTAATTTACCTCCCTACCTTGGAATTAATTTTATTATCAAGACGTAGATATAGCATAAAAGATAGAAGTAGTATAGAATTATCGTAAACGCACTAGCCGTAAGCTAGGGTTTCTTAAGGAAACAATGAAATGTCTGATGAACAAATAGTAGAAGCGGTAGTACCCGCGCCAGAACAGGAAGTAACGGCTACACCTGATACTGAAGTAATAGCGCCGGAAGTAGGAACGCCAGTAACAGAATCGAAGACCTTCACACAAGAAGAATTAGATGCTGCAATTGGTAAACGACTTGCTAGAGAACAACGTAAATGGGAAAGAGAACAGGCAGCAAGGGTGCAAGAGTCACAAGCCCGAAAAGCCCCAGTAGAAATCCCGCCGATGGAGAATTTCAACTCACCAGACGAATATGCTGAAGTCTTAGCAGAACGGAAGGCAGAAGAACTACTCGCTAGGCGTGAACAAGCTAGGCAGCAGTCTGAAATCATTGAGTCTTTCCACGAACGTGAAGAAGAAGCTAGGTCTAAGTATGATGACTTTGAACAAGTCGCTTACAACCCCAAACTTCCAATTACGGACGCAATGGCTCAAACGATTCAAGCATCAGAAGTTGGCCCCGATATGGCTTATTACCTAGGGTCTAATCCAAAAGAAGCTGATCGTATTTCACGTTTATCGCCACTCCAACAAGCCAAAGAATTAGGGAAGATTGAAGCAAAATTAAGCGACAATCCACCTGTAAAAAAGACATCGAACGCGCCTGCACCTATCGCACCGATTACGGCTAGATCCTCTGGGTCACCGGCATTAGATACAACTGATCCTCGTTCGTTAAAAACGATGAGTACGTCAGAATGGATTGAAGCCGAACGCCAACGTCAAGTGAGAAAGTGGGAAGCGCAACGAAAACGCTAACTATTATTTTTTAAAGGATTTATCATGGCAAATAGCATTTTAACGATTGATATGATCACAAGAAAATCTCTTGAGATCCTAGAAAACAATCTCGTATTAACCCGCAACGTAAATCGTCAGTATGACGATAGTTTCGCTGTCGAAGGCGCAAAAATTGGTTCAACACTCCGTATCCGTCTACCGGACAGAGCGTTAGTAACGGATGGCGCTGCTCTCCAAGTTCAAGATGACAACGAACAGTTTACAACTTTGACTGTATCTAGCCAAAAGCACATTGGTGTTAACTTCACCTCTGCTGAATTGACAATGCAGTTAGATGACTTTGCTGAACGTGTTCTTAAGCCACGTATTTCACAATTGGCTTCATCTGTTGATGCTGACGTAGCAAACAGTTACAAAGCAATTTATCAGTCAGTCGGTACACCAGGCACAACTCCTTCTACTTCTTTAGTGTTGCTACAAGCACAACAGAAGTTAAACGAAGCAGCTGCCGTAATGTCACCACGCTACGCTACTGTTAACCCAGCCGCTAACGCTGGTTTAGTTGAAGGGATGAAAGGTTTGTTCAACCCAACAGACACAATCAGCCGTCAATTCAAGAACGGTATGATGGGTGAAGGCGTACTCGGCTTTGATGAGATCAACATGAGCCAGTCTATTGTTCAGCACACAACTGGTGTTACTCCAACTGCACCAATCGTTGCAACTACAGTAACTACTCAAGGTGCTACTTCATTAGCAATCAGCTTTACAAGCGGTTCACCAACCTTCAAAATTGGTGATGTGTTTACTATCTCTGGTGTTTATGCGGTTAACCCACAGACTCGTCAGTCAACAGGTTCATTGCAACAGTTTGTAGTAACCGCTGATGTTAGCGTTTCTTCTACTACTACTGCTACATTGACTGTATCTCCTGCGATGTACACATCAACTAACGCTTTAGCAACAATTGATTCATTCCCTGCATCAAGCGCTACATTAACTTTCTTAGGTGGTTCTGCTACTCAGTACGCACAAAACTTAATCTATCACAAAGATGCGATTACTTTTGCTTCTGCTGATTTGCTATTGCCACAAGGTGTAGATATGGCTTCACGTCAAGTGCATAACGGTATTTCTATGCGTATTGTTAGACAGTACGATATTAATAACGATAGATTGCCCTGTCGCGTCGATATCTTGTACGGTTTTTCAACGATTAGACCAGCAATGGGCGTTCGTATGTGGGGCTAAACCCAATCGCCCTTGCTAATGCGAGGGCTTTTTAATTTATTTTTTATAAGGAATTTATATCATGGCATTTCCAAATGGAGCAGGTGGGTATCAAGTAGGCGATGGTAATTTAACTGAAATTACCATGATTACGCAATCAGCACCAATCGCTAAGACAGCAGCAGCAACATTAACTGCGGCTGAATTAGCAAACGGTATTATTACTTACACAGGCGCAGCAGTTAACTTGACAGTACCTACTGGTGCTGACTTAGATGCAGCGTTTTCAAGCATGAAGGTTAATAGCGCATTTGAGTTTAGCATTATTAACATTGGTGGCACAAACGCAGCGACTTTGGTAGTTAACACAGGTTGTACGATTGTCGGTGTTGCAGCAGTTTCTGCTAACTCTGCCTGTCTATACCGTGTTCGCAAATCAGGCGACGCAACTTACGTGTTTAACCGTATTGCTGGTTAATATTAATGCCCCACTTCGGTGGGGTTTTTAAAAGGAAAAATTATGCCTAATACTAAAGCTGTTGGAGTAGCGTATTCAGATCCAGAATTTACCACTTGTTATGCGTCTGAAGAACTTGGGTATTCTGCCGCTGCTCAAGGTACTGTAACTCAGTTAACCGATAAATCTACTGGCGTGACCTTAAACAAGTCTGCTGGTCGTATCACAATGAACAATGCTGCCTTAGCCGGTGCAACAGCAGTTTCATTTGTTTTAACCAATAGTTTAATTTCTGCTAATGACACGATGATTGTTTGCGTGGGCAGTAACACTACTGGTAGTGCTGCGGGGGCTTACACCACTTATGTTTCCTATTTGGCGGCAGGTTCTGCATTAATTACGTTACGTAACTTAACTGCTTCAACTTCATACTCTGAAGCGGTTGTTATTAATTACGCAATTATTCATAGCGCATCGTAATAAACAAGGGGGCTAAACACCCCCTCACTAACAAAGGTAACACATGGCAATTATCTATTTAAGACATCCCCAACACGGCTCAAAAGTCGCGTCGATGGAAGCCGAAGTAGAGCATGATTATAAGCATGGTTGGGAAGAATATAACCCAAATGAGCAAGAAGAAGATGTTGAAGAAACACCCGTAGTAGAAAATGCTTTAGCACCAAGAAGCCGACGCAAAACAGTTTAACAAAGGATGAGAGATGGCAACTGCTAATGAGCAAATAAATGGTGCCTTACGTTTACTAGGCGTATTAGCTGAAGGCGAAACACCCTCTGCTGCAACATCTCAAGACGCATTGACCGCACTAAACCAGATGATCGACTCGTGGAATACCGAACGATTGATGATTTACAACACGCTTGACCAAGTATTCTCATGGCTACCAAACGTAAGGACACAAACACTTGGGCCTTCTGGTACGCTTGTTGGCGTGCGCCCTGTGGCAATTGATGACGCAACTTACTTTCGTGACCCAGCGAATAACATCTCATACGGCATCAAATTAATTAACCAACAGCAGTATGACGGTATTGCTGTCAAAACAGTAACTTCTACCTATCCACAAGTGATGTGGGTCAATATGGAGTTTCCGAACATTACTATGACGGTCTATCCGGTGCCAACCAAGGTATTGGAGTGGCACATTATTTCGGTGGATGAGATTACACAAGCTGCAACTTTGGCAACAGATCTTTATTTCCCACCCGGCTATTTAAGAGCGTTTCGATATAATTTAGCGTGCGAAATTGCACCTGAGTTTGGCGTTGAGCCACCGCCAACTGTTGCACGAATTGCAATGGCATCAAAAAGAGATTTAAAACGTCAGAATAACCCTGGCGATATTATGGCGTTGCCATACAGTATTGTTGGAACTAGACAGCGGTTCAATATTTTCGCTGGCAATTACTAAGGACATTAAATGGCTGACATCGCAATTACCGCACTACCTGTTGCAACTTACGCAGACGTAAATGATGTATTTTGTATTGTTCAAGGTGGTATCACCAAACAATTAGTTAATTCTTTATTGTTTAATAACGTAAGTTTAACTACCCCTACCTTAATTAACGCTACATTAGGTACACCTTCTAGCGGTAATCTTAGCAATTGTACTGGTAGCCCTGTGTTGGTCGCCCCTGCGCTAGGCACGCCTATCAGCGGTGTGCTTACTAACTGTACCGGTAGTCCTACTCTGACAGCACCAGTATTAGGTAATGCTACGGCAACATCCATCAGTTCTACCGGCAACATGGTCATCTCTGCCACAGGCAAGATAGGCTACACCACAGGCTCTGGCGGCGTGGTTACGCAGGCGACTAGCAAAACAACGGCGGTTACTTTAAACAAAACCAATGGCCAGATTACTTTAAACGCTGCTGCGTTGGGGGCTGATACAACCATTACCTTTGCGCTTAACAACACGCTAATCGAAGCAAATGATGTGCTAGTGCTTAACCATATCTCTGGTGGTACGCTAGGGTCGTATTTACTAAACGCATCTTGTAGCGCTAGTGTAGCGAACATCTATGTACGCAACATCACCGCTGCATCGCTATCCGAAGCGATTGTTCTTTCCTACGCAGTTATTAAAGCTGTTATTGCGTAATGAAAACACCAATACTAGGCCAATCTTATGTTGCTCGGTCGATTAATGCGTCGGATAACCGCATGGTTAACTTGTTCCCCGAAGCGACACCACCGGGCAGTAAAGACACCGGCTTTCTAAATAGAGCGCCTGGGCTTAGAAAACTATTATCTGTTGGTACTGGTCCCATCCGTGCAGTTTGGCAAGATAGATCAAGCGATAACTACGCTTACATTGTGTCGGGTAATGAGTTCTACCGAATTGATAATAACTACAACGTACGGTTATTTGGGTCAATCACCGGTACAGCTACCACACCGATTGTTATTTCTGATAACGGCTATCAACTATTCTTAGCGTGTAATCCTAACGGCTACATTTACAACAAAACCACCAATGCGTTTCAACAGATTGTTGATGTTGACTTTGAAGGCGCGGTAACGGTAGCGTATGTTGATGGCTACTTTGTGTTTAACCAACCCGATTCACAGTCTATTTGGGTAACAGACTTACTCAACGGCTTATCGGTTGACCCCTTAAACTTTGCAAGTGCAGAGAGTTCACCAGACAACGTGGTAGCGATTGCAGTCAACAATCGTGAGATTTGGGTGTTCGGTACGAACTCAACTGAGGTATGGTACGATGCAGCGTTGCCAGGCTTCCCTTTAGCCCCCATCCAAGGCGCAAATAATGAAGTCGGATGCGTTGCTAAGTATTCGGTTGCTAAACTTGACAATAGCCTGTTTTGGCTCGGTCAAGACGCACGTGGCTTTGGTATGGTCTATCGTAACCAAGGCTACACGGCAATACGCATATCCACCCATGCCATCGAGTACGCCATCCAAAGTTATGACGTGGTGGCTGACGCCATAGCGTACACGTATCAGCAAGAAGGTCATTCTTTCTATGTACTAACCTTCCCAACTGCCGGTACGACATGGGTATATGACGTGGCTACGCAGA